>Ga0137308_100132_pt1 | contig 135758 bp, 113 predicted proteins | sample Inofrocosms_June_FD_97181 | JGI IMG/M metagenome (GOLD analysis project Ga0137308, IMG submission 97181) | Mouse cecal microbial communities from Vienna, Austria - N-Acetylneuraminic and N-Acetylglucosamine D2O microcosms_June | ecosystem: Host-associated > Mammals > Digestive system > Large... | reverse complement strand
AACAATAGAGATTGAAATGCTTTCGTGATAACACCATGATAACAAAAAAATTGAAAAACGTCAGATACAAGGCGCATATCAAAGAAAAAATCACTGAAAAAGCCCTATAAATGCATAAAGAAATTTTAAAACGGATGAATCAGGTTACGCCCAAGGAGAGTATGATCCTTGTTGCAACAGGAAAGCTGATCGGGGAAGGATTTGATTATCCGAGGCTGGATACGTTGATTATGGCAACTCCGGTGGCATGGAAGGGAGTAGTGGAGCAGTATGCTGGACGTTTAAACAGGGATTATGATGGAAAGAAAAACGTGATTATATCCTTAATCCGTGAAACTCAAACTTGTTAAATGCCTGAAAAGTCTGCGATTATGCAGTTTTGAAGAGCCAAACCAGCACCTTAAAATTCACCCATTTGGTGCGGCAAAATGGCTTAATTTTCCCACTTTTGCATTATTTTCTGGTATAATAGGGACAGCAGAAATCATAACGCGGGGGGCGGACACCAATGAAAAATATTAAGATCGAATTCACCAATGAGCGTATTATCCCGGCTTCAGGACTGGCAGTCGTAGGTGCCATCCTGGGCAAGAGCGATTTCGTAAAACGCTGCAACCGTATGGATGTCACAAAGAACCGTTCACAGCACCAGATTAAAAATGGTGACATCCTCCTTACATATATCGGTCTGCTGACTATGGGTAAACCTGCTTACGAGTCCGTCCATGAGTTTGATGATGACCAGGAGTTTTATAAGTATGCCCTTGGCATCACCAGGAGCATCCCTTCCGAGGAGACATTACGCCAGCGGATGGATGACATTGGTGCTTCCCTGCGCCCCCAGATCCTTTCCGAGAACATAGAGATGCTCAGGACAAACGGTATTGTCCCGGGGAAGCTTCCAAACGGCTATGTTCCTGTGGATATTGATGTCACGCCTTTTGACAATTCATAAACGCAGAAACAGGGAGTCTCGCGAACTTATAAAGGCTGCGACGGGTATGCGCCCATCATGGCATATATAGGAACCGAAGGCTACCTCATCAACTGTGAACTGCGCGAGGGGAAGCAGCACTGCCAGAAGCATACACCGGAATTTTTGCGTGAAACGATACGTTTATGCCGCGAGATCACAAATGAACCTCTCCTTGTACGCCTAGACTCCGGGAACGATGCCGCGGAAAACATCGGCATACTGATTGAAGCCGGATGCTGTTTCATCATAAAGCGGAACCTCCGCAGGGAAAGCAGGGAGGAATGGCTTTCCATGGCGGAATCCTGCAGCAAGGATGTCCAGACCCCCCGGGACGGCAAGACTGTCTATATAGGAAGCGACTGGAAGCCCGTCACATATAAAACACAATCCGGGGAAGAGAAAACCATTACCATCCGGACAGGATATGAGATTATCAACCGTACAATAGACAAGTATGGACAGTTTCTATTTCCAAATGACATCGAAGCCAACACCTGGTGGACCAACCTGGGGATGAACGACCATGAGATCATCAGCCTGTACCATGCACATGGAGAATGCGAGCAGTTCCACAGTGAAATAAAAACAGACATGGATCTGGAACGTCTGCCGTCCGGTAAATTTGACACAAATGAGCTGGTGCTGGAGCTTGCTATAATTGCATACAATATCCTGCGCATGATAGGGCAGGAGTCCATAGGCCGCCGGGGGACGGAAACCAGACACAAGGTAAGGCGCCGTCGGCTGCGCACCGTGATCGGGAACATGATCATGATGGCGGGCCATGTGACAGAGCATGCCCGCCAGCTGATCATAGGGCTGGGCCGGAGCAACGCGTGGCGCTATGCATTCCAGGGAATATATACTGCATTTGCGGATTTCTATGCATAAATAAGCCTTCATACAGAAAACTTCCTGCATATAGGGGGAGTAGTGCGCCCATTTATAGGAAGATGGATAAGATTTAGCAGTATATTTCCACATTTATGCAGATTGATTCAACATTATCAAGGTACACTTTTTACTTTTTGCCAATCTGATTGTAGATTGGCATATAAAAACAATGAGTTTCACGGATTCAGGTATATATGATTACGTGGACAGCCATATATCCATGTTTGACAGGATGTACCATAAGAGGCTTAAGGCATACAAACAGATTGGATATGATATTTTTTCAGGAACAGGCACACAAAAACAAACGACCAATGCAATTTTTGATATAGATAATTATGCAGACGTGTATCGGAATGATTTGCTTACCGCAGAGAAAGAAATTATCATTTCCAGTCCGGCAATCAGTGGTAAGAAAGTGTATGAGATGATTCATTTACTTAGAGAAAAGCAGGAGGCGGGAATTAAAATAGTCATTGTCACATGGAAACCGGATTGCTATGGGTATGGGGACAGTGCATACTGGCAGGAATTGCAGGAACAGATGCGAAAAGCAGGATTCGAAATGAATCTTGTGGAAGATTATTGCGAACATTATTGCATTATAGACCATCAGGTAGTTTGGTACGGAAGTATAAATTTTCTTGGAAAAGAAGATGCAGAAGATAATCTAATGCGTATTGCAGACGGGAAGATTGCAAATGAACTGCTTGAAATGACATTTGGAAATGAAAAATATCAACTTGGTGTATCTGAAATGTGCAGCGGGTGATGCGGGACCATATCAGGCACCTGTAGATGTTTATTCTAAAATAGGAGCAGGGAAAGGGCAAGACCGCACAATGAAATATTGGATTCGCCCCGGCATCACTTACGGTAGAAGCCAAACAGAGCGAGATAGCGGAACTTTTTGAGAAATTTGCTGCCATACCGTTTGTTGACCGTATCAATAATCGGGCATCTATGGAGTACATACGCAGAGGATGCTTGGAGGATTTTATTAGGGAAAGTAACAGTTCATTGATTGAAGAACTTAATGTACGTTCTTTGGAGGGCTTATTAGTATCCGGGGAAGTGGCAGAGGAAAAGGACGAGGGAATAGCAATCAAGAATATTGGTCTGCTTATGTTTGGGAAAGACCAGACAAGCTGATTGCAGGAAGCAAAATTGAATTGGTACGTTTTCATGACAAGGAAGCGGAGGCATCTGATTTTACAGAAAAGACATTTTACGGTCCAATATGGAAACGGGTAAGGGATGCGTTAGAAGAAGCTCTTGTAAATGCGGTTTTACACAAAAATTACAAAGAAGATGTGCCGGTTGAGATTCGAATTTACAGATTCAAATTATTAATTTTCCTGGACCGGATCATTATATTGACATGGAGAAGTTCGCAGCGGGGGAAATCAGGGCAAGAAGATACAGAAATCCTAAGATTGGAGAATTTTTCAAGGAAATTGATCTGTCTGAGAAGAAATCAACGGGTATATCGAAAATTTTGCGTGAACTGAAAAGAAACGGTTCGCCCATGCCGAAGTTTGAAACGGATGCGGGCAGAACTTATATGATTACTACAATAAGGATTCACGAAGGGTTTGAGATCGAGAATGAAAACTTCGCTCAAAAAAATGAGCGAAATTTGAGCGAAGTTTTGAGGCAAAAAGATTATGATAAAGTAAGGACAATTGCTAATTTTATGGAAGAACATGGAGAAATCACTCCTAAAGAAGCCGAAAATATTACCAGAAAGTCGGCTGCGACAGTACGAAGATATTTTAAAATGCTTGTAGATACAAGATATATAGTGGCAGAGGGGAGTACCAACAATTTAATATAAAGGAAATATACGAATTACAGATAAAACGGAATTATTATGGAGGAGAGTTGATTGTGAAAATCGGTATTATATCAGATATACATAGTAATATTATTGCACTCAAAGCCTGTATTGAATACATGAAATCGGTTTGCTGTGATGAATATTTATTTCTTGGGGACTATATTTCAGATACTCCTTATACACGGGAAACCATGGATTATTTATATGATTTTTCTTCAAACAATAACTGTTTGTTTCTTAGAGGAAACAGAGAAGAATATATGTTGGAACAAAGAAGGATAATTGCTCAAGGTATTGAAAATGGAAAATGGAGATGGAACTCGGCAACCGGCAACCTTCTGTTTGCATATAGGCAATTGAATGAAAAAGATTTTTCCTTCTTTGATAGTTTACCGATTACCTTTCAGTATCAAAAAACAGGCTGTCCATCTGTGACTATTTGTCATGGTTCTCCGGTATGTTCCCGTGAAGGATTGCTTATTGAGGGTGAAAATACTAAAAAATGGCTAAAAAATATTAATACGGATTATCTGATTTGCGCGCATACGCATTTACCGGGTGAATTGGAATGGCAAGGGAAACATTATTATAATTGTGGATCGGTAGGAATTGCTATCGGCACTTGTGGTTATGCACAGTGTATGATTATTGAAGATGTTTGGATAAATGGCAAGACAGCATGGAAACCCATTTTTCTAAAAATTCCTTATGACAATGAGCGAGTGGTGCAGGATATAAAAATAAGTGGTTTGCTAAGTAAAGCGCCATGGTTTGTGAATTCCAATATACAAATTCTCTTAACAGGAACCGACTATTCATCACAATTAGTTGTGTTGGCGAATAAATTGGCAAAAGAGGCCGGCGAACGAGAACTTGCAGATGAGAAGTATTGGAGAGAAGCGGCACAACGGTTGGGAGTACCCGATTATAGATAGAAAAACAATCGGATATACTCGGTTTGTTTTAAGAATAGTACATATTCGGTATTTCGACATCAAGGGGTGAACAAAATTGTTTGAGCTTTTTAAGAGAAATGAAGCCGGATATTTTTATTTCCAGCGGTGGAGCATTGGTTTGGGTAAAGGCGCATTATAATACACCCTAATGAAAGAAAAGCGGAGGTAATAACTTTGAAAAAAATATCCCTTGATGAATTTTTGAGATTAAGAAAGCTGGTTTACCGCAACGCGAGGCCCCTTGACTATACAAAATGGAAATATCTTTTTGAAGATGGCAGCTGTGATGATTTTTTGCGGGTTCTGTCCGGTTATCAAAATGAAGACGGAGGCTTCGGACACAACATCGAGTGCAACAACTGGAATCCCAACTCCTCTCCCTATACAGTATGCATCGCGCTGGACTATCTGGATACGACAGGTGATTATGAAAGCGACATAAAAAGCAAAATCATTGTGGGCATTGTCCAATACCTGAGCTCCGGGGCCTATTTATTGGACGACGGTTGGGTGGGGATGCAGGGAATCCCCAGCAATAATGACTTTGCGCATATGCCATGGTTTCATTTTGACGCAAAGAAAGCGGCAAAAGCCGATATCGGAGTGACTAAGCGCCTTGCGGAATTTATCCTTAAATACGCAGACAAGGAAAGCGACATCTGCCATAAGGCGGAGGGTTTGAAAGACCGGTATGCACAATGCGGGCAGGTTCTTCTCCATGGATATCCCGATTACGATCCGGCAGCGCTGAATATTAAAGCCTTTGATCCGGCAACATATCCATCCTGGCTGCCGTTGCCGGTGTATTTTGTCGGTTCACCGGAAAGCAGTTTTTATCCGGAGTGCAGACACATTGTGGATATGAATCTGGACACAATCATTGACTCTCTGCTTGGCACCCACGAGCTTCCGCTTCCTTCTGACAAGGAGCTTGATGCATATGAACAAAGCAACCCTCATCCAGACGGCAAGCGGTGGTGTGTGGCCGAACAGACGATTGGAAACTATTATTGGCGGAGTAATTTTATCATACGCGATTTGGACATACTGAGAAAGTTCGGCAGATTGGATTTTGAACTGCCTGTTCTAATAGGATGAAAATGTCCCGAAATGCAGCAATTGTTTACATTAGGTAAAACAGCGCGATAACATGAAATTTGTTATATAGGGAGGGATATCTTATGCCAGGGAGCAACACCGCTAATACGAAATTTTCAACATGGAATTACACAAGACCGGATTATTCGGAAGTAAAGAGAAAGATAAATGATTGTAAAAACAAGATGCTGGGCGCCATATCCTATCAGATGTTCCGCGACGCTTGGCTGGATGTAAAAAAAGAAATTGAATATATGGAATATCAAGAAGAGATTATCTACATACGCCACCTGTGCGGAATAGATTATCAATACAGTCTGGAGGAAGTTGAAATACAAAACAAGGAGGAGCCTTCGGTGTATGCGCTGCGAGATGAGTGCAGCAGGATTGCGGCGGCTTCCGGGTATCGTAATGAACTGGAACAGGAATTTGGGAAACAGATTTTTGTGTATGTTGAAGAGCATAGGGCTGCGGAAAATCCTGACAGTATGAGATTGCGGTCGGAAGAATCAGCATTGAAAATGCAGTACAGAAAACTGATGGCAAAGGGCAGCCGTGATGATGAAGCGCTGTATCAGGTGTTTCGGAAGCTGATAGAGATCCGATGTGAACTGGCGGACAGCCTTGGTTATAACAGTTATATCGATCTTGGATACCACATCCAGAGACGGGGGGATTTCGGAACAAGGGAGACAGCGGATTTCCGCCGCAATATCAAAAAATATGTTACGCCTGCAGTGGCTGATATAAAGGAAAAGGGAATCGATTTTGGCTATCCTCCCGCATTGGCTGCAAACCCGGAGGAACTGATCGCCTCTATTGTGGCTATGTTTAAAGACCTGTCTTATGAAGCGGGAAGCTATATGGAAGAGATGACCCGGAAGGAACTGTATGATCTGGAAACAAGGGCGAATAAGCGCAATATCCTGTTTACCTGTTGTATGCTTCCATATGAGAAGCTTCCTTTTATCATCGGAAATTATACTGGCAATGGAATGGAAGCAGGATATACGGTCCACGAATTCGGTCACGGGTTCGCTTTTTATACTGCGGCAAGAAAACAGCCCTTATATGAATTGCACCGCTCTTCTCCCGCTGTGAATGAAATACATTCCAAAACAATGGAACACTTCATGTTTCCCTATTTGGATATGTTTGTGGGAGAGCATAAAAAAGACTATATACGAAATCATTTGATGCAGCAGCTTGAAAACCTGGCCTATCGGTGTGCCATAGATGAATTTGAACATCAGATGTATGACAGGCATTTGTCAAGAGTAGAACTTTGTGAATTGTGGGTTGATATTTCAAACAGATACACTCCCTGGAACAGGATACCTACGGAAGATATACAGCAGGGAAAATGCTGGCCGCGCCAGACCCATATAGTCGAGACCCCGTTTTATTATATACAATACGACATTGCGCAGATCAGTACTTATGAGTTCTATCTTAAGATGAAAAGCAATTCTGGACAGGCATGGGCTGACTATATGAGGCTGATCGGCGAAGGGGGAAGTAAATCTTTTTATGAATTATTGGAAATCGCTCATCTATCCAATCCGTTTACAGGAAACACATTAGAGGACATCTGCCGTCCCATTGTTGACGAGTTGTACAGCCTTTTATAATATGGCTTATCAGAACCTGCTGTATTCTGGACTTGTTTGATTACAGGGTTCGCGAAGCGGTTCCTGTAATCAAACAAGTCCAGAATACAGGGTTCGCGAAGCGCTTCCTGTAATATGGCTTATTCTGATAAAAGGCGCTTTTGAGCAATTGCCTTATGTCCAGTCTTTCCTTTTGTATAAGACGGCCCCGACGGCAGTACATATCGCTGTCAATGCCCCAAGAATAAGCAATTCATTTCCGTGCAGGCCGAGGCTGTCTCCAGCAAAAACTCCCTGCATTAAATCAACTGCATAGGTCATGGGCAAAAAGGCGGAGATCCTTTTTATTGTGTCGGGGAACAGCATATCCGGCATTGTGGCACCGGACAAAAACAGCATAATAAAATAGAAAAGATAACAAAGTAAAGTCGTACTTTTCAAATCCGGCCCGATAGCCGTGAAAAGGAATCCCATGGAGAACAAAGCGGCTATGGAAAACAATATGCTTACGCAAATGGAAAGAAAAGCGCCTTGAATCTGTATATGGTAAAGAAGTTTTCCGGCTATTAATAAAATAGAAATTCCGATAAGCGTCATGGCGAGATTGACCAGCATCTGCGCTAACATGATACTTTTCTTTCCGACGGGCGTAGCGTCAAATCGCTTATAGATTTTTTTCTCTTTATAACCCGATAATGTCAGGGGCAAAGACATTAAGCCGGTAACTCCCATTACCATGACAGCGTATGCGGGCACAGAGACGTCCATCATTCTAATATCGGATCCGTCATAAATCGGCGTATTTCCAAAGATGCCGCCAAATAAAAGGAGCATTAGCACAGGAAAGACAAGAGTAAAGAAAAAGCTAAAAAAATCCCTTGTAAACAACCGTAATTCCGTCTTACATAAAACCACAAACCCTTTCATAGTATTCCCTCCATCGTAAGTCCTGTTGTTTTCGGTGCAAGCATTAAGTAAAGCTTCTCCAATGAGAGATTTTCTTCCCATTTATCCTGGGGAATACGGCTTTTTACGTACTCCCGGAATCCCTGTTTCGTTCCGAAGAATTGCTGACGTCCTCTCTCCAAATAGAGGATTTTATCCGCAAGTGCTTCTGCCTCGTCCAGATAGTGGGAAACCATAATAATGGTTACGCCCCCTTTGCTTATATTCTCAAAACTGATCCACATGTTTTGTCTCACTTCCGGGTCCAGTCCCGTGGTTAGTTCATCTAATACTAAAAGCTTGGGACGTCCTATAAGGGAGAGTAAAACGGATAATCTCTGTTTCTCGCCGCCGGATAGTTTGTGAACCGGGCATTTCCTTTTTCCGTCAAGTCCCATCTGTGTCAGCAATAAATTCCAATCGGCGGGTCTGTCGTAGAAACTCGCGAATAATCTGCACTGTTCCTCCACTCTGATTTTCGAGTGATATTCCGCCTCCTGCAGTTGGACACCCATTTCCCTGTATACTTCGCCGCGGCGCTGCCAGGGATCTTTTCCAAAAACCTGAATCAAACCGCTGTCGGGTTTTCGTAAGCCCTCTACACACTCCACAGTGGAAGTCTTCCCGGAGCCGTTTTGTCCGATAACGGCCAAAATCTCTCCGGATTCCACGGAAAACGAAACATTCTGAACCGCGCGTAAATTTTTATAGGCCAGATTCAGATTCTCCACTTGTACAATTGTCTGTGACATAAAATAGCCTCCTCGCTTAAGTGCTGTCTTGATGCCGTCATTTTATAACGGGTTTTGAAAGTAAACAATAGGGTTTGGGGAAGTGGCAGCCCGTGACGCGCAAGAGGTCGGATTTCATGTCTGAAATGCATACATTTGCCGCTCTGTCGTGCTATAATAATCAGGGAAGGAGGCGCGTCCATGAAAGTCGAATGCAAAATCAGCGCGGAATATAAAGAGCCATATGCGGTTCTTCATATAAACAAAATGACTGATTCGGTTGGAGAAATTATTTCCATGCTGGAAAAAGAAAACGCAAATTCTCTGACATTGATTGCCAAAAAAGACAAAAATACTTATTTTATAAAACCGGAGGACATATCGTTAATACGTACCGAGGGAAGGGAAATTGTCTGTTACGATAAACGGAAAAACAGATATATACTGGATAAGCCATTATACGAACTGGAGAACATGCTTGCCGTTTATTTTGTGCGTATTTCCAAATCAACGATTGTCAATATCAATCAAATCAATCATGTGGAAGCAAGCTTCAATGGAACCATGGGACTGGTAATGAAAAACGGGGTCACAGATTACATTTCCAGAAGTTTTCGCAAGAGTTTCAAAGAAAGGCTGGGATTAGAATGAAACAGACTGTTAAACTGGTGATTAAGTATATTCTGTATGGTATATCTTGGGGGTGTACTTCCTTTGTGATAATGTGCTTATCCTATTTTGCCTGGGGCGAAGAAGATATATTGATGCAGATATGCAAAGATTTTGCGAGGCAGGCTCTAGGCGCTATGATTGTTGGCATTGCCTGCGGCAGTACATCCATCATTTATCAATTCGATCGTCCTTCCGGACTTTTCAAAACAATAATACATTTTTGCGTGGGAATGGGCGTTTTCTATCCTGTGGGCGTTTATCTGGGCTGGATCCCTTTTCACGCAGACAGGATAATTTTTACTGTTTTACAGTTTTTGGCCTCATGCGGTATTTTTATGCTCATCTGGTCCTGCTTCTATCTGTTTAACCGGAATGAGGTAAAGAAGATTAATAAGAGGCTGCGGGAACTTGAGCATAAACCGGAGAATTATACTGACGAGCACTGAGATTTTCCAGTTCCTGCCCGTTGCATAAGCAGGTGCCATGCAACGGGCAGGAAGAAAAATCTAACCCTTCGTGAGTATAAGAAATACCGGCATCCGGGACGCGTGACGCGTAAATGGCGGGCGGCAACAGGGAGTTGCGGAAAAGAACTCTCGGGTTGGTGGTAAAAGATAAGGGCTTTTGATACAATATGTATACACGGAGCGGATCCTGTAAAGAAAAAGCAGGGGGAGCAGGCGGAAGGAAAAAAGGAGGTGGCAGGAGGGATGAAACTGTCGGAGAAGATTATCGAACTGCGGAAGGCAAACGGAATGACCCAGGAGGAACTGGCCTGTGTCTGCAGCGTGAGCAGGCAGTCCATCTCGAAATGGGAGGCGGATATCGCCTTGCCGGAAGTGGAGAAGCTGTTGATTCTGGGGGAGGTTTTTCATGTCTCCATGGATGTATTGCTTAAGGACGAATTGCTGGTTGGCGGTGTCAGGGAGAAACACTGCTGCGGCGATAACGCGGTTTCCGGGAAGAAGACGGAAGTCTACGAGGGCGTACTGATCAAGGAGAGCGTCGAGGATGAGAATATTATAGACCTTCTCAATATACACAAGGTTGAACTGTGGAAAACCGGCGGAAAGCCCAGATACTGGACGGTGCTGTTTTTTTCCTGTGCCCGGAAGGATTTTCCGGAACTGGTTTCAAAGGTCATGATCTCCGACCTGGACAATGGCGGCAACTGGTTCGTGGATTTTAAGGCGGGAAATGTAAAGTACATTGTTTTTAGAGACAAGGTTCGGAAATACCGGATAGGGGATCGGGCAGAGCGGGAACTGGTATGTGATGAATGCCGTAAGATGGGTATTTTGGACGAACAGATGAATTGGGAGGAATAGGATTATGAGAGTATTATTGACATCTGCCGGATTGGAAACAGAGGAGATACAGAACTTTTTTGTGGAATTGACAGGCAAGGACATGGCTTATGTGAAAGCGTTGTTTATCCCGGTAGCCGCGGTGGACGCGGACGCGATTGCCGTGCTGCCCAAGTGTATGAATGACTTGCTAAAATGCGGTATACCGGACAAGAACATAAGCGTTTATGATATGCATGAAGGGATGGAGACAGGACAGCTGCAGCAATATGATGTGGTATATTTATGCGGCGGAAAAACGCAGTATCTGCTTCAGCGTATTAACGAGACAGGATTTGATAAATCACTGATGGAGTATATTCATGCGGATGGCGTGGTGCTGGGCGTGAGTGCGGGCAGCCTTATTTTTGCCAATAATATTCCCGGCAATCTAGGGCTGATAGACACGAAGCTGGATGTCCACTGCAAAGAGGGGGAAGCGCGAGGGAAGCTGGCATATCCCTTAAAGGAAAATGTGCGCCTGACCAATACCTGTGCGCTGGCAATCCGTAGTTTTCCTGACGGTTTGGAGATTATCGGCGGGTGAGGCAAAGGTCGGAAATAAGTGCAATTCTCCATAGATAATATTTGTGGCCTGTGATATAATGAACTTGACTTTTATGAACAGAAAGTGCGCCGAAGCGCATGGAATCAAAGTATTAGGGACGTAACTCTTATAGAGTATAACAGTTCCACAATAAAAAATAAAGGAGCAAATGTCATGAATGTCATTGTTATCGGAGGCGTTGCCGCAGGCACGAAAACTGCCGCAAAGCTGATGCGTCAGGACCGCGGCGCAAAGGTCACAGTCTATACCAAGAGTAAGGACATCTCCTATGCGGGCTGCGGCCTGCCCTACTATGTGGGCGGGAGTATCGAGACCCGGGAGGAATTGATTGTCAATACGCCGGAAAAGTATGCCGGACTGACCGGTGTGGAAGTCAGGACGGAGATGGAGGCCGTGGCCATAGACGCAGCCGCCAAAAATGTCAGTTTCGCCAACGGTGAAACCGTTTCCTATGACAAGCTGGTTATCGCCACAGGCGCCGTCCCCTTTGTACCGGAGGTGGCGGGCGTCGGTCTGCCGGGTGTATTCACCATGCGCACCCCCGATGACGCCATCGGCCTTCGGGCCTATATGGAAAATAACCACTGCCGCAGCGCCGTGGTGGTGGGCGGCGGATTTATCGGGTTGGAGATTGCGGAAAACCTGCTGGCCAAAGGGCTGAAAGTCACGGTTGTGGATATGGCGGATCAGGTCATGCCCAATCTGTTTGACCCGGAGATGGCCGCCTATATCCGCCGCCGGCTGCAGGCCAAAGGGATCCGCATTGTCACCGCGGCCGCTCTGGAGGAGGTGCTGGGGGATGAGAAGGCGACGGGTATCCGCACCAATGTGGGCGCCTTTGAGGGTGAATTGGTGGTGCTTGCCATCGGTGTCCGTCCCGCCACTGCTTTTCTGGCGGAGTCGGGCCTGGAGATGAACCGGGGAACCATTCTGGTAGATGACCATCAAAGAACAAATCTAAGCGACGTGTACGCCGTGGGCGACTGCGCGCAGGTGTACAACCGCATCACCGGAAAAGCACAGTGGTCCGCCATGGGCTCCACCGCCAATATTACGGGACGCTGCCTTGCCAGGAATCTGACCGGGGAGGATGTTGTCTACGGCGGCTGCCTGGGCACCGGCGTGGTGAAACTGGCAGGAGATCTGAACGCCGGACGCACCGGCCTGACCGAAGCGCAGGCGAAGGAGGCGGGCTATGATGTGATCACCGTCACCTGCGTCACGGATGACAAGGCGCACTATTACGCCGATGCCTCCACCTTCGTCACCAAGTTGATTGCCGACAGGAACACCCATAAGCTGCTGGGCATTCAGGTGCTTGGCGCAGGCGCGGTAGACAAAATGGTGGATATTGCCGTCACCGGCATCGCCATGGGGGCGGCGGTTGAGGACTTTGACACGCTGGATTTTGCCTACGCGCCCCCCTTCTCCACCGCCATCCACCCCTTTGTGCAGGCGTGTTACATATTGGAAAACAAGATGGCGGGAGCCTTTGAGACCTTTACGCCCGCCGAGTACGCTATGGGAAAAGCCAATGGCTACCGTGTCATTGATGCCCATCCCGCAGCCGCCATTCCCGGCGCGAAATGGATCGACTTAAGCAAGGTCACCGCGCCTTTAGACGGCATTGGGACGGAGGAAAAGCTGCTACTGGTTTGTGCCAAGGGCAAGAGGGGGTACTTCCTGCAGAACCGGCTGAAGGCTTTGGGTTATACCAATACCCGTGTGCTGGAGGGCGGAGCCTTTGTCAATCAGGTCAAGGCGCAGTTCGCGGGCGGCGCTCTGCCTCCTGAGGAGATCAAACGGGTCAAGGCGCTGGGCTGTCTGCGGGATAAGCGATATCCGGATGTATTCAATGTCCGTGTCATCACCCGCAACGGTAAGATCACCGCCGCGGAGCATCGGACCATCGCCGAGGCTTCCGAGCGTTTCGGATCGGGGGCCGTCACCATGACCACTCGTCTGACGCTGGAGATTCAAGGGGTTAAGCATGAAAATATTCAGCCGCTGATTGACTTTTTGGGGGAGCACGGTCTGTCCACCGGCGGCACAGGTTCGCTGGTGCGCCCCGTTGTCTCCTGCAAGGGTACCACTTGCCAGTACGGTCTTGCCGATACCTATGGCCTGTCAGAAAAATTGCATGAGCGGTTCTATGTGGAATATCACAATGTGACTCTGCCTCACAAGTTCAAGATTGCCGTGGGGGGCTGTCCCAACAACTGTGTCAAACCCGACTTGAACGATTTGGGCATTGTGGGTCAGCGCGTTCCCCTGGCGGACTTTTCCAAATGCCGCGGCTGCAAAAAGTGCCAGGTTGTGGAGAATTGTCCCGTCAAGGTTGCCCAGGTGACCGACGGCAAAATTCACATTGATCCCGATGCCTGCAACAACTGCGGACGCTGCAAGGGCAAATGTCCCTTCGGCGCGCTGGAGGAGTACAGAGAGGGCTTCAAGATCTATATCGGCGGCCGCTGGGGCAAGAAGGTGGCCCACGGCATTCCTCTGACCAGGATCTTCGAAAGCGAGGAAGAAGTGCTGGAGGTGGTGGAGAGGGCGATTCTCCTGTTCCGGGACGAGGGCATCTCCGGCGAAAGGTTCGCGGATACCGTCAGCCGTTTGGGCTTCGGCTATGTCAACGAAAAGCTGCTCTCCGACACCATTGATAAGGCGGCGGTTTTGCAAAAGAAGGTGAAGGGCGGCGCCACCTGCTGATCGGGTTCTCCTAAATATGTATTAAACCATGACCATACTCCCGGCAGGAAGCAGGCGGATGGCAGATTTGAAACTGCAGGCGCGTGGCGGCATCAAATTCCGGGTTTATGCAGTGGGAACATGGGAGTATATTTTAAGAGGCGGCGTGACAAAAGTCATGCCGCCTCCCCATTTCAGGCTGGGGCAAGCCTGCAAAGAAAAAGGCAAGGAAACTTGCGGAACTTTAAGTATAGAAAGGAAATGTCAGTGAAAAAATTCGTCCATTTGGTTTTGCTGTGCTGTTTCATGTTTTTGACGGCGTGCGGCAGGGGAACTGACGCACCGCCGTCCGAGGAAACGGACTCGGAGACGGCAGTGACTTTTACGGACGACCTGGGTCGTCAGGTGACGGCAGACCGCCCTGAGCGGGTGGTCTGCCTGATTGGCAGCTTTGCGGATATCTGGCACTTGGCCGGAGGGGGGGACCAGATCGTGGCGACGACGGATGCCACCTGGACTTACTTCGATTTACCCTTGGGGGAGGATGTGGTCAATCTGGGCGCCGCAAAGGAGTTGAACATGGAGAAGCTGATCGCCTGCGAACCGGATCTGGTCCTGGCAAGCTGCGGAACCGACCGGAATATGGAACTGGAATCCGCCTTTAATGAGATGGGGATTCCCACGGCGTATTTTTCCGTCAACACATTTGAGGATTATCTGCGGATGCTGAAGATCTGCACAGAGATCACCGGACAATCCGGGAATTATGAGACCTACGGAACCACTGTCTGGGCACAGGTGGAAAGGGCTCTTGCAAGGGCCGACGGATCCCGCCCCAGCGTTCTGTATATCCGGGCCACAGGAAGCAGTTGTAAGGTAAAAAACAGTGAGGGGAGTGTGCTGGGAGAGATGCTTGCCGCTTTGGACTGTGAGAATATCGCGGACAGGGAGGGCAGTCTTTTGGAACAACTCAGCTTGGAGACAATCCTGCAGAGCGACCCGGACTATATCTTTGTGGTGCTGCAAAGCGCGGATCCTGCGGACGCGCAGGCGGTTTTGGATACCACGCTTCTGCGAAATCCTGCCTGGGCCTCTCTTACGGCCATAAAGGAAGGACGTTATTATGTGATGGATCAGCAACTCTACAATTTGAAACCGAATGAGCGATGGGGGGAAGCCTATGAGCAGCTTGCGGATATTCTCTACCCGGCGCAGTGACGCCATTTTCTGGGCCGGGCTATGTGTCCTGACCCTGGGAGCAGCGGCCCTTGGGCTGTGGACAGGGTCTGTAAAGCTGGAGCCGGCGCAGGTGCTTGACGCGCTGACCGGGCGGGACGGCACTTCTGCCGCCGCCCGCATCGTGCTTTACAGCCGTCTGCCCCGCACCTGCGCGGCGATGCTGGCGGGAGCGGCCCTGGCGGTCTCCGGTGCGGTCATTCAGACGGTTCTGGACAATCCTCTTGCGTCTCCCAGTGTCATCGGCGTCAATTCCGGCGCGGGTTTTGCGGTAGCTCTGGTCTGTGCCGCCGCGCCGCTGGCCCAGCGATATACGCCGCTGGCGGCATTCGGCGGGGCTCTGGCAGGGGTCCTTCTGGTGGCGGGGCTGTCCCGGCGCACCGGCGCCTCCCGCATGACCGTGATTCTGGCGGGGGTAGCCATCTCGGCCATGTTCAGCGCCGGCATCGATACGGTGGTGACGCTGGCGCCGGATGCGATCAGCGGTGTCACGGACTTTCGGATCGGCGGCTTTACAGGTGTCACCATGGCGCAGCTTGCCCCGGCCGCAGGGTTGATTTTTGCCGGTCTGGGAATTGTACTCTCCCTCTCCCGGCAGATGGACATCCTTGCGCTGGGCAGCGATACGGCCCAGAGTCTGGGGCTTTCCGTGGGCCCTGTGCGCTTTATTCTGCTGGTGCTGGCGGCGGCCCTGGCTGGCGCCGCCGTGAGCTTTTGCGGGCTGATGGGCTTTGTGGGGCTGATAGTGCCCCATACCATGCGGCGGCTGCTGGGAGAAGGAAGCCTTTCACTGATGGTTTCCTCCGCCTTGGGGGGCGCTTTCTTTGTGACGATGTGTGATCTGGCGGCGAGAGTGCTGTTTTCGCCTTTTGAACTGCCTGTGGGCATTATACTGGCATTTGCGGGGGCTCCATTTTTCTTATGGCTCTTGTTTAAGCAGAGAGGAGGGCGCACATGATCCGATTGAGTCGGCTCTGCGCCGGATATTTTGGAAAAACTGTCATACAGGAAGTCACCATGGAGTTTTTGCCGGGAAAGGTTACCGTCCTGCTGGGCCCCAACGGCAGCGGAAAATCCACGCTGCTGAAAGCGTCGCTGGGGCTGCTGCCCCTCACGGGCGGTGAGGTTTTGTATGACGATGTGGATATCCGGCGGCTGAAACGCAGACAGATTGCGCAAAAGGCGGCGTTTTTGACCCAGAGCCGGAACACGCCCTCCATTCAGGCGCTGCGGATGGTACTGCACGGACGGTTTCCCTATCTGACCTATCCCAGACACTACGGCGGACAGGACTATGCCATCGCCCGCAGCGCCATGGATGCCACAGGAAGCCGGCAGCATGAAAATACCAATGTCAGCCTGCTCAGCGGAGGCCAGCGCCAGGGGGTGTATCTGGCCATGGCGCTGGCCCAGGATACCGGGACTCTTTTCATGGATGAGCCCACCACTTATCTGGATATCAGTCGTCAGTTCCAAATGATGCACACTGCCCGCTCCCTGGCCCGGGAGGGAAAAGCGGTGGTGCTGGTACTGCACGACATCTGTCTGGCGCTGCGGGAGGCGGACCGCATTGCGGTGCTGCAGGAGGGCAGGCTGCTATGCTGCGACGAATCGGATGCCATCTACCAAAGCGGTGTTCTGGAACAAGTATTCGGGGTGGGGGTACACCGTGTGGATACCCCTCACGGCATGCAGTATTATTGTGTCCCGCGGCGGGTTCCCGGCCGGATCGCTGAAGAATGTCAGAACACATAAAGTAATCGGATATATACCCGGAGTTGGTCTCCATAAACAAGAATATTCGTTTAGGCGATTGTGAAATGTTCTCTGAAAGTGACATCTGTTACCGGAAAGGGAGTTTCGCAAACGCCTAGAATATTCGTTAGATAAAAGGAGTAAGAAATGCCCCATTTTCCCATATTTATGGACTTAAATAACAAACCTGTCCTGATCGTGGGCGGCGGAACCGTCGCCCTTCGCAAACTGCAGAAGCTGATGCCCTATGGTGCGCAGCCAACGGTGGTAGCGCCGCATATCCTGCCTGCGCTGGCGGACTTCCCCGGTGTGAAGCTGCGTCAGCGCAGCTTCGACGTTTCCGATCTGCGTCCGCGGCCTTGGCTGGTCGTTGCCGCCACAGACGATAAAGAGACGAACCGCCGTATCTCTTCTCTCTGCCAAAAGCGTCATATTCCGGTGAACGTGGCGGACGATCCGACGCTGTGCAGTTTTCTTTTCCCGGCCCTGGTGCGGCAGGGCGCCTTTTCGGCGGGTATCTCCACCGGCGGCGCAAGCCCTACCGCGGCGGTCTATTTTAAAGAGCGGCTGCGGGAGCTGCTGCCGGACGGGCTGGACGGGCTTCTCGCCTGGCTGGAGTCTCTGCGCCCGGCGGTGAAAGCCGCCATACCGGAGCAGAGCAGACGGGCGGCGGCGTTCCGCAGACTTTTTGATGCCTGTATGGCCAAGGGCGGACCCCTGACGCAGGAGGAGACGGAGCGATATATTGCCGATGCGCCGCCGGGCAGCGTTGCGCTGGTGGGGGCGGGCTGCGGCAAGGCGGATCTGATTACCCTGCGGGGATTGCGGCTGCTGCGGCAGTGCCAGGCAGTGGTGTACGATGATCTGATTGACCCGGCGCTGCTGGATGCGGCGCCGGAATCGGCCATGCGGATCTACATGGGGAAACGAAGGGGGGCACACGCCGCGTCACAGGCTGAAATCAACCAAAAGCTCATTGAACTGGCCGGATCCGGCTTGCGGGTGGTGCGCCTGAAGGGCGGTGATCCCTATCTTTTCGGCCGGGGCGGCGAGGAGATGCTGGCGCTGAAAGCCGCCGGGATTCCCTGTCAGGAGGTTCCGGGCATTCCCTCTGCCATCGGTATAGCGGCGGAGGCGGGAATCCCCGTGACCCATCGGGGCGTGAGCCGCGGTGTGCATATCGTCACGGCCCATACCTCCCACACGCCGGACGGTCTGCCGGAGGATTTTGACGCGCTGGCCAAGCTGTCGGGTACATTGGTTTTTCTGATGGGGCTGGAGCGGCTGTCTGCCATCACCGCCCGGCTGATGGCGGCAGGAAAGGATGAAAACACGCCCGGGGCGGTGATCTCCGGAGGCAATGCGCCCACTCCCGTCCGGGTCCGGGCGCCGTTGTCCCGGCTGGAGCAGGCGGCCAGAAATGCGGGGGTGTCCGCGCCGGCTATTATCCTTATCGGAGACGTGGCGGCTATGGACCTGTCTCAAAGCCCGCTTATGGGGCGGCGGATAGGGGTCACGGGCACCCGGGAGGTTGCGGAGAAACAGTTGAATGCGCTGGAGGCCCTTGGGGCAAAGGCGGTTTGGGTGCTGCGCGCGGGAATAAGGGAACTGCCCCTGGAACCTGTCTGGCGGAGTCTGGAGGGACGCTCCGGCTGGATAGTGTTTACCAGCGCCAACGGAGTCAGGACCTTTTTCGGGCAGGCGAAACAAAGGAATAGGGTATCGTCTTTTCTGGAAAAGTGGAAGTTCGCGGTTATCGGCGCCGCCACCGGCGAGGCGCTGGCCCGCTGCGGCATACGGGCCGATCTGTGTCCCGAAACCTTTACCAGCCAGGCTTTGGCAGCCGGTATGGGGGCTGCGGCGAAGCCCGGGGAAGTGATTCTTTTGCTCCGCTCGGCGGCGGCCTCGCCGGTTCTGCCCAAGGCGCTGCGCAGGGAGGGTTTTGCGGTGGAAGACATTGCGATTTATGATGTGGAGACGGAAGCCTGCACCGACCCGCTCCCGATGCTGGATTATCTGACTTTTTCCAGCGCGGGGGGTGTGAAGATGTTTTTTGAGCAGTACGGGGCAATCCCGGCAGGGACCCGCTGCGTTTGTATCGGCGGCGTCACCGCTCAAACCCTGTCGCAGTATACGAAAAACGAATTTTTGACAGCCCGGGACATCTCGGCGCAGGGAATTGTCGAAACCATTTTGGGGGATCAAAAAGATAACTTTAAGAGCAAAAGAGCAGGAGGGGAAAGCTAGGAGGGTATTTGCCGTAAAACAGCGGATAGTTGACGCATTTTCATAATAACCGACAGAAAATGGCAAAAATTTGTGGACAATCCCCCGGTGGTAGTATATAATATTATAAGGGGGATCATACGCAACAGCGTATGATATATAGCTTAAGAAACTGTGCAATGTCTGCCGTCCGCGTCATTTTGTGCATTGTGGTTTTTTCGGAAGCTGCAATGCATTTTTATATTTCTCACTTAAAATACTATTTCTTATGGGAGGAAAAAACATGAATATTTCTCAAGTATTACAGTTCGAGGGGCCGATTGACTCGCTGGTGTGGAAAAATCCGATTGAGGATTTCAACACCACCTCCGTGCTGGTTGTGGACGAAACCCACGAGGCTCTCCTGGTGGTCAACGGGAATGCCTGCGATCTGTTCGGGCCCGGGCGGCACACGCTGGAGACGCCCAACATCCCCCTTGTCAAAAGGATTATCAATATCCCTACCGATGGAAAGACCTCTTTTCCGTGTAAGGTATTCTATATCAACAAAGTCCATCAGATGGACCTCACCTGGGGAATCCCCGGCGAAATCACTTTAAACGATCCGGTGTATGATATTTTCCTGCATGTGGGAATGTGCGGCAACATGAATTTCCAGGTCATGGACTCACGGAAATTCATGCTGAAAATGGTGGGCTTTAGGGATATTTTTGACGCGGAAGGGATGGTATCGAAGTTCCGGGGCATCATCAAGCAGTATGTAAAATCATACATATCAAAGATTATGAACGTGGGCAAAGTCAGCTACTTTGATATGAATGAGAACCTGTTCGAGATATCCGAGGTGGTGCGGGAGCAGCTGAGGCCCTTGTTCGAGGATTACGGAATCCACGTGCTCCAGTTCAACATTGAGTCCATCACCGTGCCCGATGATGACTTTGAGGCGGTGAAAAAGGCGAAAGAGCTCCGGGCTTCCAGAAAGATCCAGGGCTATACCTGGCAGGAGGAGCGGCAGATGGATATTGCCCAGACTTTTGCGGGGAACGAAGGCACCATGGGAAATATCGGCGGGGCCGTGGGCGGATTCATGATGGGCGGCGCCTTTGGAGGTACCGTGGCGGATATCGCCCGAAGCGCACTGAGCCCGGGAGGCGCCGCGGCGGAAGGCCCTGCCGGGAATATCCCGGGGGCCAAACCCTTTGACGTGGCAGGGTTTATGGAAAATATGGGCAAGGGAGGGGCGCAGCCGCCTGCGGCGGAGCCCCGGATGGAGGCGCCGGCGGCCAAGGCGCCCGCTGCGGCCGGAGGGAAGTTCTGTGTAAACTGCGGCCACCCGCTGAGCCCGGGGGCAAAGTTCTGTGAGGAGTGCGGAACCAAGGTGGAGCAGAACTCCAATGTGTGTGCCGGATGCGGATATGTGTTTACCAGCGAGTCGAAGTTCTGCCCCGAGTGCGGCACAAAGAGAGGATAGTGGGAGGAAAGGATGATGAAAAAGAAAAACAGTTTAATGCTCGGAATTGTTTACCTGACGATTTTTCTGATATACAACCTGTTCGTATTCCTTATATTCAAGGGATTTAACGCGGTGTTCTGGGTCAGTTATGCCTTTATGGCTGCGGCATATCTGCTGCATATTGTGTGTGTGTTGAGTATTGCCAAAAACCTGAGTGTCAGGGCGGTGTTTTTCGGGATTCCGCTGGGCGCGTTTTCGGTGTACTTTGTGGCCGCCGAGTTTTTTGCCAGCATGGTATTCATGATCTTCAGGAGGCAGGCCGGCGTGAAGGCGGCGGTATTTGTCCAGGCCATTCTGCTTTGCGTGTTCATCGTGATCGCGGTCATATCCATCATGGCCAGGGATGCCGTGCAGCATGTGGATTCCAAGATAAAGGAGAATGTCAGCTTTATCAAGGGAATCAATGTGGATGTGGAAATGTTGCTGCAGAGAAGCAGTGACGCAGAAGTGAAGGGTGCGCTCAGAAAGCTGTCTGAGACCATAAAGTATTCCGATCCTATGTCAAGCAGCGCAGTGGCAACCCAGGAGCAGATGATTATGCAGTACCTGACGGAACTGCGGGTTAAATTTGACGCGGGCGACATGGCGGCGGTGAAGGAACTCTGTCCCAAGATCGAGCTTTTGTTTGTGGAGAGAAATAAGAAACTTATGGTTTCCAAGTAAAATATAAGGAGTGTAACCACTCATGGCTGTGAATTTTATTGCCAGAAAATGTGCCTGCGGAGGAAAGCTGGAGTTTGATCCCGCGAAGAAAATATGGATTTGCAAATACTGCGGGACGGTGGTCGAGAGAGAGGCCACATTTGACAAGGTCCAGGTGGACGGAATTGAGGGTATCAACGATGTGGTGCGTCAGACCCTCATGGATGTGGCCAACAATAAGATGGAAAGCGCGGGCAGGAACCTGGAGGACTGTGAGAGGAAGAACCATAAGCATGTGGGGACCCTCATTGCCAATATCAGTTACAATCTGGCCATGATTTCCGTGGCCAGGTCTCAGGAGGAAGCCCGAGGATACCTGGACAAGGTAAAACTCTATGCAAAGCGGCTGAATGAGGAATATCCGTCTATTGCCGAGGACGAGATCAATATGTATGAAGCCTTTGGGGAGGGTGTGGCGGATATATACGCCAATCTGCTGGTGGTTTTTGACACCCTGAATGACGGGGGCCGTGTGGAGTACATTTCCTCCAGGCTCAAGCCGGCGGAAATATTTTCGGAACATGCCAACGGCAGTCTGCTCAAAATATCCCTCAAACGGGAGAACTATGATGTGGCGGAGGCTGTACTTCGGAACACGAACCATATCGACAGAAAATCCGGCCTGCAGGAGTTGATGCTTCACTACCCCGACAATGGCCGGAAGCAGGAACTGCTGGGGCTGGTATTCCGGCCTCAGACGGCGGGGAACATTCCCAGAAACTTTTTTGAACAGTATTTTACCGAGAGCGGTGATTCGATCAGGACCAAGGCTTACATCCTTCGGACGTTGGCCGGAGCGGATATAAAATGCAATGCGGAGGCCGTGGCCAGGGCCCTGCACGGCCAGATGGAGGGCTATGACACGGCGAAGGAAGCCTTCTCGGCACTGTATGAAGCCAAAGTGAGCGACCAGGAGACAGAGGCGATTCTGGTATTTTGCCTCATGGAGAATCAATCCCATGAAGTGATCAAGGCTTTCTTTGACGCACTGCTGGAAAAGGGCGTGTTCGTACAGTTAAATTCCCGGGCCGTCATTTCCTATTTGGACGGTTGGCCGGGTACGGTGAACGAGAAACTGGAAGTGCTGGAGAGGATGTTCCGGTTCGAGGTGGATGGAAAATCCAAGGATGCCGTCTACAATTATTATCTGAACAACAATCGGGATCCCTATCCTGACCGGATCAAAGTAATAGATTTTCTGTTGACGAAGGACTGTCCTATCTCCAACACCACGACCAGAAATTATATCCTGCGGACATCCGTGGACGGGGAGGGCAAGCCGGCCATTGTGGAGAAGATCTTCGAGACCGGGATCAACAAGACCTATCTGGGGGATCTGCTGTCGGAGTATCTGTTGTCCTCCGCGGATCCGGAGGAAGTCAAGGCTCCTGTGTCGGACTGCCTGATCGGCATGGGTTTTAAGGTGGATTCCAATGTGTTGACACAGTATGTCACATCGAACATAGACGCCGTAGACGCCAGGATAGAGAAGGCAAGGCGGCTGATTGCCAACGGTACTTCGGTGAAGGCGGACTGCCTGGAAAACTATATCCTGTCCGTGAAGGAACCGGAGGATTTTTCGGAGCGGATGTTCAACCTGCTGGCGGGCTATTCCTTTGCCGTCGGATTTGCCGCCTACGCCCGGTTCCTGCTATTCTGCAAGGATATTGACAAGGTGCGGCACCATGCAAAGCTGGCCGGGAGTCTTTCCGGTGACTTAAACGGCACACAGACCACGGTGAAGCATGGCATGGACAGCGTGGTTTGCAATCTATTGCAGGCGTATGTGCTCACGTCGGGCGATTCTTATGACGTGGCAAAGGCCATTGTGGAAGAATTGCTGGGGGCTAAGATCAAGCTGAATACGGAGGTCACAGTCAACGGAAATACAATGAAATTCAAAAAGTATGTGGGAGAGCGGAAGGCGCTTCTCTCTCCCCTGACCTTGCAGCTTTGCGAGGAGAACAGGATGTTTTCCCTGTTTTAAGAGGGACAGGACGGGAGAGAACCAGAGATTAAAGAGGATGGGGAGGCGATGGAATGACTGAGGCAGAAGCGATAGCGGAGCGGGCGGAAGCGGAACGGCTTGCTGCGGAGATCAGACGGCTTTCAGGCCAGATCGACAGGGCAATTGCCGAGAATAACGAGTTGCAGGCGGAGTTGGCTTCACTAATCCGCAATTTGGAGATACTGACCAAAAACGCACAGATGATGGACGCCGAAGTGAACAGATCGGTGGAATCCTTAAAGGGCCGGATCCAGAATGCGGAAGTCAGCACAAGCGAGTTGTTTGCGCTGATTGACGACTTGGCCAATTCCTATTATATGTTTAAGAACCTGAGTACTGCCTCTAAGAACGTCACGCAGTACACGGATGAATATTTTACAAGGTTTAAATTCTTTAACGAACTGCGCCGGATAGCCCTGGGATATGTCATCGGCCTGGACATGCATATCTGTTCGGACGAGACCATGCGGAAAAAAGTGGAGGCGGCCTATCTTGCCAACACGGGGTACTGGCTTGCCTATGGGATCATGGCGGTGATGCTGTGGGCCGGCGACGAACAGGAGGCGGCCAGAAGAGCCATGTCCAAAGCCCTCTCCATGGATTATTACAGCAGTTCTCTGTTTTTCCTGTTGATCAATCTGCGTTTTACCAGAGTGGATGTAGCCAGGAAGTGGTATCTGGCTTATCTGGAGCGGGTGGACTACGAGAATCTGGAGGATGAGTGGCAGTATCTGCTCCAGGCTTATCTGTCCGGCGTGTTCGGGGTGGACAAGGAGTTTAACCGCCTGGTTCATGACAGTTTCACCAACATGCTCCAGCAGATGGAGAGTATGCACCCCAACTACGGGAACAAGGTGATTGACAAAACCTTTGTGTATTCCGGCAGTTACATACATGTGACGGACAACGAGTTTGAGACGCTGCGGAGAAATTCCCCGGACTATGGCGAGATGAAGGCATTGCTCTCCAACGCGGAGAAGAATGAGGTATTGGCAGTGCATTTGAGGGGTATTCTGGAGGACGATACCCGGCCTGAACCGGATATGTTCCAGCGTATTGAAGACATATTGTATGATCTGATCAATGCCTATGACAACGAGGAATTGAAGGTCATAAAAAATAAGAGATACAGTGAGATGGTCATAAAGGCCAGGGGAGACCTGGGAATGGCCCAGCAGTTCTACAATCTTGAGTTCCCCAATGAAAAGAGCACCAAGGCGCTGGAGGATCTGCTGTTTGAATGGGCCTTTGAGGAGGATCCCAGGAGGGTGGATATCACGGTAAAGAAATTCGCCCTGTCCCATTTGAATAAATGGCTGGCCAAGGGTTTTGCCGCGTTTGCGGAAGGGTACCGCAGGCAGGAAAAGGAAAAATACAAGATTGCCATCGACGGGTGGGAGGACGAATGTGACGAAAACTCCTATGAGGAAGCCAAGGGCAAGCTGGAGAGACATTATAACAAGAACCGGGCATCGGATATCCTGCAGGACAAGTATGTGATGATCTTTGCCTGCATGGCGCTGGGGGCGCTGGCGCTTCTGGGGATTACAGCCTTCCTGTTCAACAAGGTTACGCTGGTGATAGGCATCATGCTGGGAGTCGTCAGCGGCTTTCTGCTCTGGCGGAGGATTTCGGACCTGCAGGCCATCCTGCGCAGGAAGCGGGAGAAGGGGTGCGAGTTGCTGCGCAAGGCCACCGAGGAAATGGGGCGCTGGCGGGAACTGTACAGGTTGGAAGACGCCAAGAACGCGGACCTGGTGGCGGTTTTTGACAATATGGAATTTTAGGATAGAAATACGAGGAATATGCGGAACTCTAACAGCATATTCCCGGACGGCGCACTGATTGAAATACGGACGCCCAAGCGGCCGAATTTCAATCACCGGTGTGTGTGCAGGGAGGGAATATGCGGAACTCTAACAGCATATTCCCGGACGGCGCACTGATTGAAAAACGGACGCCCAAGCGGCCGAATTTCAATCACCGGTGTGTGTGCAGGGAGGGAATATGCGGAACTCTAACAGCATATTCCCGGACGGCACACTGATTGAAATACGGACGCCCAAGCGGCCGAATTTCAATCACCGGTGTGTGTGCAGGGAGGGAATATGCGGAACTCTTAATAGGAGGGGAACATGGCAAGTGCGTCTTATAATGCGGTCAATGCGCTCAACCAGACCATTGACTCTTTTAAATCAAAGCTGGATGTAAAGATGGAGTCTGTCAATACATCCACCGCCAACATGAGGGCGACGACAGACAAGATCTATGACAGTGTCAGCAAGTTCAAGCAGGGCATGATACAGAACGAGGAAAAGCAGCTTGCCCATGAGAACATCCTGCGGATTGACCAGATCCTGAAGGAGCAGTTCGGGGATCACGAGGCCATCCGCAAGACGGTCATGGGAGTTGTGAGGGATTTCGACATCAATCTGGTGAGAAACAGCACGATTCAGGAGATCTCCGAAGAATTGTGGATAACCAGTTCAAGATACTGGCTGTCCTATGCGCTTATCGCCATCACCGCCTGGATCAACGACTACAAAGAGGTGGCGGCCAATGCGCTGTCTGAATGTGTGCGAAGGGATCCGGTGAAGGCATCCCTGTTCTTCTGCCTGTTCAATCTGAGGTTCGGGAGGAACAGTATTGCCAAAAAATGGTTCTTTGAATACCTGAAAACTCTGGATCCGTCGAAGATACAACAGGAGTCCGCCATCCTTCTGCAGGCATATTTAAACGGCCTGTTTGGCACGGACAAGGAGTTGGAGCACGATGTGAATAATGTGATCAAGGGCTGGATATCCGAGTTGAATGCCAATCCGGAGATTTCCCGGGAACTGACCGGATCCTACCAGAAATATATCCAGCTTCTGCCGCCTGTCAAGGATTGCCGCTACGGTACACTGGAGCAGTGCTGCGGCAATTATGGAGCGATCAGGCAGGCTTACGCGGATGTTTCTAAATATGAGAAACTGATCGCGGTGGTGGACGAACTGGACGTGGAGTTGGAGGAGCAGACAGATGCCAATTACAAAGGCAGGATAGACGCCATTCTGACAGCCTTGATCTCCAATTATGATCAGGAAGAGTTTGACCTGAAGAACCAGCAGGCATATTTCAATTTTGTCATCGACAATGACGGCCGGGTGGAGGCGGCACAGCAGCAGTATCAGGAATACCAGGCTGTCCAGCGGGAGAGCTTCAACATAGGCAAGCAGATGATCAAATGGGCCGTGTATGACGATTTGGATCAGACAGATATCCATGTCAAGAAATTCGGCCTGCAGAATACCAGGATGTGGTTTAGGGGAGCCATCGAAAACTGGGCCCAGGCGATGCAGAACGCCCAGCCCTTGGATTTTCCCCTGGCTATCGACTCCTGGAAGACCGTGTCCAACGGGGAAGATCAGGCGGACCAGGTGGAGAACCTGAAACAGTATTTTCACAACAACAAGTTCCAGTTTATGTATGTCAATACATATAATATAGCGGCATTGATCGTCCTGATCCTGTCCATCGGGCTGGCCTTTGTAACGCCCTATTCCCTGGCGGCAACCGTCCTGGCCCTGGGCTTTTTGGTATTTCGGGTGCTCAAGGGCAACAAAGATTACCCGGCCAGAGTCAATGCGGCCGTGGATACGCTGAATGCCTGCATGGTGGAACTGGCGGACTTCAGGCAATTCTATTCTGACAGCAGCGCCAAGAAAGACGTATTGCTCAGCAAACTGGAGTATTTATAAGACTGTATAGCGCTGCGCTGCGTCAAAGGTGATTAACGAAGAGCCCGGCAAAGATATTTCAGCGCCATCGCGCGGCGACTTATACTACATAACGCCGGAATCTACTGTACTGCATAGGTAAACGCATATGGCTGGCGTTATGTAGTCAGGTCACTCGGAAATTTTAACTGTCAGGCAGTATAAAATAGGAGGTCATACAATGGATAACGGAATAAATTTGGAATTAGGTGAACTGCTGGAGCAGAGGATCCAGGAGAATTTCGGTTCAGGAGATCAGGGCGCCTATGATGTCTCGGACGATAGATTGAAGGAGATGAACAAGAAGCTCCCCAACTGGAGCCTGGAGCCTCCCTTCAGCTTCCTGAAGTAAAGCCATGGAGGGAACACAGTACATAGCATATGCCGAGTGGGTGGCCCTGGCAGGAGCGGTCAGGGAAAAGGGCATGAAGAGCCGGGAGTTTGAGAGGATGCAATATGTATATCCCCAGGCCGCCGGGACGGCCTATGTGCCCATGGTATACAACGAACTGGCAAGGCTGGAGGAGCACCTGCTCAGGCACAGCTTCCGCAGATTCCAGCGGGAGATCAACAGATGCCTGGAGGAGGTGGACCTGGAAATCGCGGAAGCAGCTATAAGCAATTTGAAGAGATGTGTGCGGGCGTGTCTGTTTTTTGACCGGATTCCGGAGTACCCGGAAGCTGTCAGGAGCGGCATGGAACAGGAAATCAGACGGCATATGGAGGCTTTCCGGCTGGAATGCCTACAGTATATGCGCCGCCTGGAGCGAGCGGACAGCAGTGATTTCGTCCAGGATCTGGCCTATATGTGCCGCAAGAGGATGGCAAAGTGGTAGTGCCTTGCAGGGGAGAACGAGCGAATGGGCAATTATGCCGAGACAAAGCAGGAAATCATACATTATATCTATGCCCGCACACCGCTGGTGATCGTCCACACCGACGAGCGGGAGCGAGTGGAGAGGATGCTCCATGAGATTGTGGCGGAGAGACAGATAGAGTTCCTGTACTATACGGATGCCAAACAGGTGAAAAGCATTGGGGGGAAAGCGGAAACCATGGACACGGAGGAGGACCCTCTGGGCTTTTTCCTGGGGCAGTTGAAGCGACAGCGCAGCCTGAATATCGTGCTGGGGGATGTGCGGAGAATTTCGGACGACAATGCATATTCCCGGGAACTGATGAATATATTGTATATTGCCAAAGAAAATAACGGTGTGGTGATCCTTGTCACCTCGGATCGGGTCTGGAGTCGGATTGCCTCCTTCGGAATGGTGGTCACTTTGGACATGCCCGACACCAGGGAGCGGATCATGCAGATCGCAAAGTTTATAAAGACCTATTCGGGCAGGTTCTCCATCGACTGGGACGAGTCCGACGTGCTGCATGCGGCGGCGCTGCTGCGGGGCTTTTCCGAGATTCAGATAGACAACCTGCTGTCGGCGGAGATTATCGGCAGCAACGGGCTTAAAAGGGATAAAATCTACAGGCTGGCCTCCCAGAAACAGAGGATGTATCCAAAGAGCGGGATGGTTCAGCACATAGAGATAAACCGTGGCTATAAGGCGGCGGGGATGGATAGGCTCAAGGCATGGCTGGAGGACAAGAAGAAAATCTTCTTTCTGCCGGAGGAGAAGCTTTACGAGTACGATTTGAAGGCTCCCAAGGGAATCCTGCTGGTGGGTGTGCCGGGGTGCGGAAAGTCCCTGACGGCAAAATTAGTGGCCCAGGAGTGGGAACTGCCGTTGTTTCGGTTCGACATAGGCTCCGTGTTTGACAAATGGGTGGGTGAGAGCGAGAAGAAGATGAGAGAAGCTCTCCAGTTTATAGAGAGTGTGTCCCCCTGTGTGCTCTGGATCGACGAGATTGAGAAGGTGCTTTCCACCTCCGATTCCGGGAACGAGACAGGGAAAAGGGTGCTGGGAGAGTTCCTGTTCTGGATTCAGGAGTCCGCCGGCAAGGTTTTTATGGTGGCTACGGCCAACAATGTGAAGGTGCTACCCTATGAATTATATCGAAAGGGCAGGTTTTCGGAAGTATTTTACGCGGGACTGCCCAATCCCCGGGAGAGGCGGGGCGCCATTGCCCAGTATGCCCATGCATCCTTGAAGATAGAACTTAATCCGGATTTTTTGGAGGAGTTGGTCCAAAAAACGGACAGGTATTCCTATGCGGATATCGAGACGGCGGTGAAAGAGGTGGCCCAGCAGATGCTGATAAGGGGTGAGACCGAAGTCAGCAGAGAGATGCTGTTAAAGTCTATAGAGTCGATCATCCCCATCTCCACCATCAACCAGGAACTGGTGGAGGAGATTGAACGATGGGGGAAGGAAAGGGCGGTAGACGTGTCAAAGCAGTAAGGGGGGTAAAATATTGAGTAATTATAGTTTGAAGGCTGAAGTCAGCAGGCTGGAGTCTAAACTCAGGGAGATTGAGCATGAGAACAGCCGGCTGCGGGCCGAGATCGCCACGACCGTGAGAAGCGTGAACGATGCGGACAATAAGCTGGCGGGGTACAACCAGCAGGTCAGGAATATGCTGGAGAGCGCCAATGGAACCATCAATCAGAGTATTAATCAGGCGCTGAGCAGCTATGAACTGCAGGGACAGATTGATCAATTGTACACAAGATTTAAATGTGTGGAACTGGCCAACAAGAAGATCCGCACACTGAACAACAAGAAATACTATGATTTCAACAACTACAGGACGGTCAGGAAGATTGTCACCGGCCTGATGGACAACTTGGATCTGAATTTGGTGAGCGATGGGGTGATCTATAAGTCTATAGAGCGCCAGCACTTGCAGACGCCGGACTTCTGGCTCACGCCCGTGCTGATCAGCATCATGGCCTGGAAGAACGATGACAGGCTTTTGGCGGACCGGGCCATGGAAACTGCCTATAAGCTGGACAGGAAGAACAGCAGTATCTTCTATATGATTTTCAATATGCGTATGGAACGGGACCAGGCGGCGGTCAAATGGTTTCTGGAATATCAGAAGTGTAGTCTGAAGGGAAGCGACGAGAATACCTTTCTGATGATGTTCTCCCTGATCAGCAAGACGCTCTCGGACAATGTGGACGAAGAGACCTCCCGGCTGATCTCCGATTATATCCACAGAATCATCGTGGAGTGTGCCCAGAAGGAAGGATACAGCGAGGAGGACGTGGTGGGTCTTATCCGGGGCAGGATGCTGGCCTTGATGCGCGCGGCGTCTTATGACCTGCCGACGATGGCAAATTACTGCAGGGATTACAGCAATATTACGACCATGCTCAATCTGGCGGGCAACAACTATAACATTCTGGAATTTATCCTGCGGGTGGTAAATGTACCGGTTGCGGAGCGCAATACATATCTGAAGGAGTATCTGAATGAGTTGCTGGCGAAGCCCAATGACATGGAGGTGGAAACCTACGACGAGATTGAGTACAATGAGTTGATCATCCGCTTCAGCGGTGATGTGGACCAGGCGAAGGAGATCTTTGACAAGGAGATGCTGCGGAGAAAGTCCGATTTCAATATTATTTCCAGCATGGTGAAGTGGATATATGATTTCGGCAATGATGACATAAACGGCCAGATGCGGCTCAATATGTTCACACTGGTCAAGACGCTGCAGGAGAAGGCCGCACAGTCTTATTTTGCCAATTACCGAGCGATGTACAGGCAGGTTCATCCGGTGCAGATCCTGGATTACGCCACAGATGTGGATTTCACACAGGAGGCCGGGGAGTGCGGCAAGGCGGAAAGTTTCTACCAGGGGCAGCAGGCCCAGGAGTTGGCGGAGATAAAGAACCTTTGGGCTTATGTGGCTATGGGGGCCGGTATTGCCTGCGGTGTGGCGGCGCCCTTTGTGCATCTGCTCCTCTTGGCCGGGCTGGGCATCGGGGCGGCAGTGGGAGTCGGCATCCTTATCTCCAACAGATATAAGCGCCGGAACATCGTGCTGCGGATACAGAAGCAGAAGGAGAATGTGCTGGAAATCCTCCGAAGACTGTTTGCGGACTTTGAGAAAATGAAGGCACTTTACAATGAATATGACGGGATTTCGGAAAAAATCCTGGAGGAGTACGCAAAGCTGTAAGGATACACACAACAAAGGGCTCCCTGCTGTAGTGCAATAACGCATCTGACAGCAGGGAGCCCTTTTGTGTTTGCCGCCTGAACAGGCAGAAACAAAACCATAGGCAGAGAGATTACTTTATATGATTAGCTAAAGAATTTCTTGGTTGCCACAGCAGCGCCCACACCGGCCACAACGACGGTTGCCGCCGCAAAGGGAACCGCGCTGGTATCGCCGGTCTTGGGAGCCTTGACGGGAATTTTGTCCAGAGAGACAAAGATAACGGGGGACAGGGAAGTGAAGGTCACGGTAACTTTGCCGTTTTCTACCTTGTCAGGGACAATCTGCTCCCACTGGCCGTCATGCTTTAAGTGCAATACTACAATGTTCTGGCCCTGCATAACATTGGTCAGGTTGAAGGGAATGGTAACCTTGCTGAAGTCAGCGGAAAGTTTTACATCGACCATCTGCAGGATCGTTCCGTTGTTTGCGGCTGCCCATGCAGCGGCGGCGGTAACGGCCTCGGAAGCAGCGGGAAGAGCTTCTACGGATAAGGCAGCATTGCTGGACTCAACGCCGTCGATGACGATGTTGCTCCACACCTTTACACTGTCAACGGTGGAATGACCATTGTTGTTGGCTGCTGCGGCGCTGCCGCTGGTGGTTGTGGAAGTGGTCTGGCTTGCGTTGCCGGTAGCATTGTCCGTCACGTTGCCGGTGGTCTGGCTGGGAGCCGCAAAAGCCATCATGCTCATGCTGCATGCCATAACGCCTGCGCATAATAATGCAAAAAATTTTTTCATGTCTGATATCCTCCTTATTCTCTGATGTCCTATGGTTATATATATTAACTATTCGTTAATATCAGAAATAGGTATGTCATTTACCAGCACGGCCTGAACCAGATAACGGTTCTCCGCCTGGTTGCCCACACAGGTACTCAAAGTGATCAGCTTATCCCCGGCGGTGACTTCCACCTGGTCGTCCCGCACGACGGACATGCTCCGTATGCCGAAAATTTCCGACAGATAGCCGCTGCGCCCCTCCTCGGTGGCATAGTCAAAGGAGTACAGCAGATGCCGGTCGTCATAGCGGTAAGCGGTAAATATTCTGTACCGCAGGACCCTGTCCGGGGTGTAGATATACACATAAGAATGGTCCGGCAGAAAGCTTTCATCCTCGTAATTGTGCAGATCATGGAACATGGAACCGTTCTTCATGTTGTGACCGTAGATCACCGTATTGAAATCGGAAAAATCCTTGGCGTTTTCTCTTTCAGTGTAGATACAGCCCGGATAACCCTTGGAGCCGTCCAGATTGTAATTCAGGTAATAAGTGTCGTCCGACGGATGCTGCAGCACTGGATAGTCGATCCGGGTGTCGGGAATATAAATCCAGGCGTATATATCGGCGTTGGTATCTTCCTGCAGCGCGGTAAAATCCACGGCGCGGAAAATGGCTTCATCATCGGGGATTTCCGGCTTAGGACTGGCTGTTGCCTCCGCCGCGGGTGGCATTGTGGGCGCCGCGGAGGGGCTGGGGATGGGGAGTCCGGTCACAGTGGCCTGCAGAGACTCATACATTGCCTCCTCCCGGCGGTTGTCCGTATAGTACTTTATGATATAGGCGATTGCCACCGACATAATCAGCAGGCAGACGCCGGCCAGCAGGAGATAGACGGTAGATTTTCTGTTTTTCATGATTATATTCCCTCTACTTCCGTGTAGAACACATCTATGATAATCTGTTTCAAGGCATCCTGATCCACATAAAACTCATCAAACTCCCCGGAAGTATCCGTGATGCCGGGAAGGACGATCAAATCATCTTCCGAAAAAGTGTACCCTGCGGCCTCGCCGGCCAGATATACCACTTCGTCTGCGGTGAGATCCGTGACCATGGACGGGATGGCGGCGTTAAAAAGTTTTAAGGGTAGAGTGACATCTTTGGCAAATTCCTGTTTGGCTTTTTCCACGAAAGCCAGGAGATATTGTTTCTGCCGATTCAGGCGCATTCGGGCGCTCTCCACCACGTTCACATCCCGGTAGCGGATATAGAAATAGGCAAGACGCCCGTCCAGGTGTACGGTTTCGCCCGGGGAGAGAGCGAAATCCTCCGATGGGAAATCCTCCGGGATTATGACATCGACGCCTCCTATGGTATCATTGAGTATGTAGATTGCGGGAAGGTTGATGGCACAGTACCCGTGGATGGGCAGTTCATACATCAGGCGGGAAACCGCTTTGACCTGGTTTCCCGCGCTTCCCTCTCTGCCATCCCCGTAGCCGTGGGCCAGGTTCACCTGGGCCTGCACGGTGCCCAAATAATTGTTTTCCTGGTCATACATGTCCACATCCGTCATAGTGTTACGGTCTATGGCGATAATGGTCATTGTTTTGGTATCGGGGTTCAGCACAAGCAGGAAAATGGCATCCGCCTGACCGGAATCCCAGCCCTGCTGCTGCTCGCTGAGCACATCGTCCACATCGATGCCCATGCACAGGAAGGTGAGGATATTTTCATTGTAGTCATAGACTTTCCCCTGATAACGAATCCAGTCCTCCTGCCATTCCTCATCCGGCATAGGCTGGTCCAACTCTTCGGAAAATTGGGGCATCCGGGAGGATGCGTTTTTGAGAAGACTTGCTTTTCCCAGCCGGTTTATGATAAACAGAGCCATAACAATAACCAATAACAAGGCTGTTAAAACTCCTGCTATCCATAAAAAAATTTTTTTCAGTTTCATCGCACTTGTCTTTCTGCTAGAATAGGTGTTTTTATGTACTCTAAATTCTGAATTCAATGAAAGTAGCATAATATGTGAAATATAATATCAAAACCTTTAGCTACAATACCACAGAAGAAATAAATAGTCAATAATAAGAAAATCATTTGTAGATAAAAACGCATATAGCCCCAAAAAGAAGGACAAAAAGAGAGTATTTTCCCATAGATAATATATGCGGCCCATGATATAATTATTACTCTAATGTGCTCTTTGCGGGCAAGGGGAAAGGGGTAATTATGTCAGAAGAAAAAATCACATGGTCGTCCTTTTTGAAACTGATGATGACCATTGCGCTCCCGGTGGCATTGCAGAATCTGCTGTCCACCACTGCCGGGATGGTGGATACGATTATGATCGGCAGCATGGGAGAATTGGCAGTGGCGGCGGTGGGGATCTGTTCTCAGATCAGTTCACTGTTTTTTTCATGCTATTGGGGCTTCGCAGGAGGAGCTATGTTGTTTTTTGCCCAGTACTGGGGAGCCAAGAATGAGAGGGGCATCAACCAGACTTTCGGTGTGACCTTTCTCTTTATGACCATCGTGGGGGCGGCCTTCTCGGTGACGGCCATCACAAATCCTGAGTTCATGCTTGGAATCTATACGGATAAGGAACATATCATACAGATGGGGGCGCCCTATATCCGCATTGTGGGCTTCGCCTACCCGCTGCAGGTGTTCGCAGTGCTGGTGAGCTTTTTCATGCGGGCCACGGAGCGGGTGAAGGCGCCGCTTTTCTGCTCCATTGCCTCGCTGGCGGTGAACTTTGTGCTGAATTGGGTCCTGATTTACGGGCGTTTCGGCGCCCCCAAGATGGGGGTGGCCGGCGCGGCCGTGGGCACACTGGCCTCGGGCATGGTGAATCTGCTGCTGCTGGTGATCTTTCTGCTGGTCTCCAAGTGTGAGATACGACTGCGTCTGCGGGAAATGTTTGGCTTTCAGAAAGAATTTTTGGGGGCGTATCTGTCCAAATGTCTGCCCATACTGGCCAATGAGATGCTCTACGGCGTGGGGCAGATGGTAATCAATATCGTCATAGGGCACCAGGACGAATCCGCCATTGCGGCCATGGCGGCATTCCGTGTCTGCGAGGGTTTTGTGTATGCCTTCTTTGGCGGGCTGTCCAACGCGGCCAGCGTGATTATAGGCAAGGAGGTGGGATCCGGGCATCTGACCAAGGCGTACAATTACTGCCGCAAGTCCTCTCTGTTCTGTCCCATGGTAACCTTTGGGGTGGTGGGCATCATTACGCTGTTTAACCGTCCGATTCTGGGACTTTTCGGGCTGGGGGCCGCCGCCATGGAATATGGGAAATACATGCTGCTGATCTACCTGGTGTTCGGCACCATGCGGACTTGCAACTATATTATGAACGAGTCCTACCGGGCCGGCGGTGAGGCGGTATTCGGCACGGTGCTGGAGGTGAGCTGCCTGTTCGCCATCAGCGTACCTGCCACCTGGATCGCGGGCATGGCGCTGCATCTGCCCTTTTTGGTGGTGTTCGCCTTTGTGTATACGGACGAAATTATCCGGCTGTTGGTGGAGACCCGCTACACGGCTTCCGGCAGATGGGTCAAGCCGGTGACGGAGCAGGGCCTCAGGGCGCTGCCGGAGTTTCGGGAGTGGATCAATACAAGGAGGAGCGTTCCAAGGGGGATTCGGCAGAACAGTTCATCGTCATGAGGAGCGGGAAAAGTTAAAGATTAAAAAACTCTGACAGCTTACAAAAACCTGGGCTGTCAGAGTTCTTTTTTCTATTCAAAATTCTATTCAAAAAGTTCTTATTTTACAGTCACTGAAGTGATGTGAGGGTTCACGCCGTTGTACCAGTACAGAAAGCCCTCCAAATCCACGGTCTGACCGATCTCCAGAGCCTTTACAGCCTGGTACACTTCCGTGTCGGTGCCGCACAGATAGGACTCTACGGTGAAAGTGTATGTATTGCCGTTTAAGGATACATTAAAGTACAGATCGCTGCCCTCTTCGCCGGAGCCGTCCCAGTTGTACATGAACGCGGAGCCGTTGCCTGCGTCTTCCACAGTCATGCCTTTAAAGCTTACGAACTTGTTCTGGTGCTTGATCAGGTCATCCGTGCCCAGCAGGGAGGTTACATCCATGGCAGAAGCCACATAATTGCCCTCCATGATTTCAAAGGTTGCCTCAATGATCTCCACTTCGCCGGACCACTCAGCCTTGTAACCGGTAACTTTAATCTTGGTGCCGGGGGTCAGCTTGTCATAGTCCTCCTTGGAGCATTCCATATCGTACAGGAAGTAAGCGCCGTCCTTGTCCTGCGCATAAACAGTGGCAGTGTCCTTGTTTTCCCTGTTTGAGTTGCCCTGGTACCAGGACTGCTTCGCCTGTACATAAGCCTCAATTACCACCTGGGTATTGAGTTCGGCGGCTTCATACTCGGCGTAGGTCATAACGCCTTCGGACTTCTCATCCTGGGCGGGAGCAGCCGGTTCTTCGCTGCCGCCGTTGCCGTTGCCGCAGCCGGCAAGTGCCAGCACTAAAGTCAGTGCCAGAGTTGCAATAAAACATTTTTTCATAAGTCTCTCCTCTTTTCTGATATCTTATAAGGTTTTCGGTAACCAATGCTATTATACCTCAAAATACCGATAAATCAATGGTGATTCTGCCTTTTTTTACGGTTTTTCGCTGCTTCCCGTACTACATATGCACCAATAAGCGCCCAGGTAATCCCCAGTCCGGCCAGCAGGGCCGCAGCCATGGGGGGAAGCGCGCCCAGATCTCTTTTGTCCGAGGAGGTCTGCATGGTGTTTTGCAGGCGGTACAGGGAGGTCACGTTCTCGTAGAGCTTGTCCATGTAGGCATCATCAATGGTTTCCTTGCGGTTGACCGACTTGGTCACATTCTCGATCATCTGGCCTGCCGCATCCCGCAGGGAGGTGGAGCCATTGAACACCGGTGTCACAAAGGTATCTCCCACATGGTCCAGCAGCAGCCGGGAGGCTCTGATCTTTATGTCATAATAGGTGTCATTATCCTGGCCGCAGCGGCTCAGATAATCCTGGTATTCGCCGCTTTCCTGGGCCTTGGATGTGACGGGCACATAACCCTCCGTCTCCGCGTAGGCAATCTGTACGTCATTGGTGAGCAGATACTGGGCAAAGAGCCAGGAGGCCAGCACTTCCTGATCGTCCGGTTTGTTGAAGACGCAGACGGAAGGTCCTTGGGAAATCATCCGAGGATTGTCAGGATCGAACTGGGGAATGGGATAGACCTTTGTCTCAAACTCCACCAGCGCTTCCTCACTGATATCCGACAGGGGGGCATGGGTGCCCATCCAGGTGGCTCCGGCGGTGGAGTCAATGGCAAAAATGCACTGGCCCGCATTCAGAAAATTGGCAGGATAGCTGGAGATCTTGAAGGTGGAGAAAGCGCCGGTTCCGACATGGTCCGCCACGGTGTACAGCAGTTCCCGGGTGGTGTCGTTGAAAATCAGGATCTCTCCCTGGGCCGTGGAATAGCCCGCCCCTTTTTGTTTCAGCATCTGGATCATCATGTTGTCTGTGGACTTGTAGATAAAGGGTATCATGACCTTCTGCCCGTTGACCAGGTAAGTTCCGTCGTCGTCCTTTGCTGTAGCGGCTTCAGACACTTCCCAGACAAAATCCCAGGTCAGGGCTTCCGGCAGGGTAAAACCCAGGGCTTCCACATAGGTCTTGTTCACATAGCAGGCTTCCGTGGAACGCATGTAAGGAATGGCATAGTAATGTTCGTTAAAGGCACACTCATCCAGGAACTGGGGGATGATCTCCGGCCGGGTGGGGCCGTCAAAACGAAGTTCGCTGCCTCCCAGTCCGTAGCGGGGATCCTCGAAAAGCCCTTCCAGGGGCACCACGATATTGACGCCGGTCAAATAGGTGGCAATATGGTCCGGGTAGGTGATGCACACATTGGGAGTGGTGCCTGTGGAGATATTGGTGATCACGTCGTTGTAGATCCTGCCGTAATCCGTGTACAGCCGCAGGTTCACCGTGATATTGGGGTACAGTTCCTGGAAGTCGGCGATGGCCTTTTTATAGATATCGGTCTGGGTTTTGTTGGTGTCGTTCTTGGCCCAGAAGGTGATCTCATAGTCCCGGGAGGTGTCAAAGCTCTCCGGGATCCGGAAAGCCTCCATCCCCCTGGAGCCGTGGCAGCCGCTGAGGGTAAGCAGTATTGCCAGCAGAGTGAGCAGCGGCAGCAGCCTTGTATTTGATTTCCTGTTATTTTTTTTCATAATGTCCTCTTCCCTGTGTGTTGCTCTAATATATAGCTAACGTCATTAGAAATCTTGTTTTCGGCCTTGCGAAAACTCGCCCCAAATTATCCCTTGGTGCCTCCCCGTGCCACGCCGGCCATGACCTTTTTGCGGAAGATTAGAAACAGCAGGATCAGCGGCACGGAGATCACTACCACGGCGGCCATCATGGCGGGAATGTTCTCCCGTCCAAAGCCGTTTTCCCGGATTTCCTGGATGCCGTTGGAAACCAGGTAGTAGTCGGGATTGTCGGTGATCAGCCGGGGCCACACATAGGAGTTCCAGCACTCGATGATCTTTAGGATGATGATGGTGATCAGAGTGGGTTTGCAGATGGGGATCATGACCCGGCGCAGATAGCGAAAATCCGAGGTGCCATCCACTTTTGCGGCGTAGTAGAGTTCGTCCGGGATCTGGGCGAAGTTCTCTTTTAACAGGTAGATATAGAACACCGAGGTCACTGAAGGCAGGATCAGGCCCAGGAAGGTGTTGCGCATCCCCAGGTTGGTGACGGTGGTAAAATTGGTGATAACCACCAACTCATTGGGGATCATCATCAGGGATAAAAACAGGGTGAACACCAGATTTTTTCCTTTGAAATCCAGTCTGGCAAAGGCAAAGGCCGCCAGTGTGATGACCACCAGCATGATGGCTGTGGTGGCAAGGGTGAAGATCAGGGTGTTCAGCAAATATTTTCCCAGGGCCACGGTGGTGAAGGCGTCCACATAGTTTTGCAGGGTGGGGGACAGGGTGAAAAAGGAGGGTATATGCTCCGCGTTGTAGGAGCCATAGCTTTTCACCGAGGTCAGCAGCATCCAGTAGAAGGGGAACAGCACGATCAGTCCCCAGAGGGCCAGCAGGGTGTAGATGAGGATGTTGGAGATGAGTTTGCCCGTTCGGGTACGCTTTTCTATTTTCAAGTAATCTATGGTTCTGTCCATTTTTCAGCCTCCTGGTCTGTGCGATTGAAAATGTGTGCGTTGGGTTTTTGACAGTTCTCTAATAGTGTACATGTTTTTTGCTGACCAGCAGGTTGATGCAGGTGATGGTCAGCACGATGACAAACAGGATGATAGCCGCCGCCGACGCATAGGAGGGGTAGCCGCCGCTGTCCCCGTAGAGCATGTCGTAGACATAGCCCACGATGGTGTTCATCTCCGCCGCGTTTAAGTCCGTTCCAAACAGGGCCACCGCGTCGCTGTAGGCTTTGAAGGCGCCGATGAAGCCGGTGATAACCAGATAGAAGATCATGGGGGAGATCATGGGCAGTGTGATTTTGGTGAAAATCCGCCACTTGGGGGTACCGTCCACCCGGGCCGCATTGTAGTAGATCTGGTTTACCGAGGCCAGGGAGCTGGTCAGGATCAGGATCTTGAAGGGCATAACCACCCAGATGGTGTAAAAGCACAGCACGAACATTTTGGCCCAGTAAGGACCGTCAATAAAATCCACGGAACTGCCGCCAAAGCTCTGGATCAGCAGGTTCACCAGGCCGTCGGAGTAGGCGGTCTTTTTGAACAGAATCATGAACACCAGGCCCACCGCCAGGGTGTTGGTCACATAGGGCAGGAAGTAGATGGTCTGGAACAGATCCCGCAGAGGCTTTATGGAACTTAAGGCCACGGAGATTAGCAGAGCCAGGCCGGTGGACAGAGGCACGGTGACTGCCACCAGGATCAGGGTGTTTTTCACTGCCTGGAGGAAATAGGGGTCGTGGAGCACGTAGGAGTAGTTATACATCCCCGTGCCGGAAAAAGTCTGGGACGCGGAATTGTATCCTTCCTCAAAGGAATACACGAACACGTCTATCAGAGGATAGATCAGAAATGCGCCCAGAAACAGGAAGGCGGGCAGCAGGTAGAGCCATCCTTTTGCGTTTTTATTGTCCATGGCTATAGTCTCCTTATTGTGGGTTACTCTGCGGTAAAGGGTATCCGCTCTCCGGTCTGGGGGTGGAAAAGGTAGAGCTTGTGGGGCTTTAGGGCGAAGCGGACGGTTTTCGCTTCGGGGTCTACCATGTTTTCCGCATTGATGATGGAGCGGATGGAGGGATTCTCGGCGCAGGGATGGGTGGATACCACGCTGATGTCACGGCCCATGACTTCCACGCGGGTAAGGCCGCAGGTCAGGGGGCCGTCCTGCTGTAAGATAAAGCCCTCGGGGCGGATGCCCACCGTAACCTCTCCGTTTGGTGTGTCACGGAGGGAGAGGATGGATTCCTGGCCGATGTAGAGCCTGCCATGGGATACCCGGCCCTGGAAAATGTTGATGGGCGGGGTGCCCAGGAACTTGGCCACGAAGAGGTTTACCGGATTATCATAGACCTCCTGGGGTTTGCCGATCTGCTGTACCACCCCTTCTTTCATGACCACGATCATGTCGGAGATGCTCATGGCCTCTTCTTGGTCATGTGTGACAAAGATGGTGGTGACGCCGGTCTGGCGCTGGATGCGGCGGATCTCCTCACGGGTCTGCAGGCGCAGCCGGGCGTCTAAGTTGGACAGGGGCTCGTCCAGCAGCAGTACCCGGGGGGTTTTCACCAGGGCCCGGGCGATGGCCACGCGCTGCTGCTGGCCGCCGGAGAGTTCGCTGGGCTTTCTGTCCATCAGGCCCTCCAGTTGGACCAGTTTGGCCGCTTCCAGGGCTCTTTTTTCCATCTCTTCCTTGGAGAGCTTGTCTGCCCCGCGCAGATTTTCCAGCGGGAAGGTGATGTTTTTTAACACGGTCAGATGGGGGTAGAGGGCATAACTCTGGAACACCAGTCCCACGCCCCTGTGTTCAGGGGGCAGGTTGGTCACGTCGTCCTCCCCGAAAAAGATTTTGCCTTCGGTGGGCTTTTGGAGGCCGCAGATCAGGTTCAGGGCCGTGCTCTTACCGCAGCCCGAGGGGCCCAACAGGCCGATCAGCTTGCCATCGGGGATTTCGAAAGTAAAATCGTTTACCGCAATGACTTCCCCCGGAGATTTTTTGCTGCGGCTGGGAAATTTCTTGGTCAGGTTCTGTAGTACTATTTTCATGGTTACCTCTTTCCTGCATAACGCGGGCGTACCCGCGATGCTGCGCCAATCAGTTTGGGATGGGTAATATCTCTGCGCTTCTCTGCCCGGTTGGGCAGGTTCCGTGAACATTATAGCGGATTTGCGGGAGATCTACAAGAATAAGTTTGGAACTGACGTTCCAAATACTGATTGACGCAGTATCGCAGGCCCGGTCTGCGATATGCAGGGAAGAGGAAAGTTTGGATGTTTCTCATCCAAATACGCATTAACGCAGTATCGCAGGCCAGCCTGCGATATGCAGGGAAGAGGTAAGTTTGGATGCTGCCCTACTTGTTCATCCTTATTGATAAGGCGGGCTGTTTATGCTATGATAGACAATGAGAAGAGAGCATCGGATTTTAATATAACCATAGCTCATAGAGGTACTTTTTAGTATGGCCGGTTGCAGGTAACATCCCAGCTTTACCTACGGTGACAGTATGTCGGTTCTGCGAAAACAGGGCGGATTCACCATGCTCACAAAAGAGTTGCTGATGAGACTATGGCGGATTATGACGGGACGCTGGAGGGGTTCCTCCTTGACGTGAACCGCAGATATCATTATATGGAAGTGCAGATTTGGCAGGAAGTGGACTATACGGACGACACAGGCAGATACAAAACGGCGTAACAGCATTGGCAGATCCGGAGTCAGGCCAGATTTCGGATACGCAGGAAAGAAGGAGACCATGAAAGATTGCCTACAATTATTCAGCGGCCAGACGGCAGGCTGGTTTCGGGAAAAACTGGGAAAGCCCACACAGGTGCAGGAGGCGTCCTGGCCGGCCATCGCCGCAGGAGGGCATGTGCTGGTATCCGCCCCCACCGGCACGGGCAAAACCCTCTCGGCCTTTCTGGTGTTTCTGGACAGGCTGAGGACCCAGGCCCAGGAGGGAACCCTGCGGCAGGAATTGCAGCTGATCTACGTATCCCCCTTAAAATCCCTGGCGGCGGATATCCGGGAAAATTTGAGAAAGCCCCTGGAGGGAATCGGCGGTCAGGAACTGCTCTCCGTTGCCGTCCGCACCGGGGATACCACCACCCGGGAGCGGCAGCAGATGGTGAAAAAGCCGCCCCATATTTTGATTATCACCCCGGAGTCTCTTTACCTGATGCTGACCAGCAAGACAGGGCAGAATGTGCTGTGTACCGCCAAAGCCATCATCATAGATGAACTCCATGCGCTGATTGACACTAAGAGGGGCGCCCACCTGATGCTGTCTCTGGCCAGGCTTGACGCTCTGTGCGGCAAGTCTCTGCAGCGCATCGGTCTGTCCGCCACCATCGCCCCTTTAGACCGGGCGGCTCAGTATCTGGCCCCCGAGCCGGTGACGGTGGCGGCCCCTGCCATGGAAAAGCGTGTGCAGCTGCAGATTCTGGGTCCCTATGCGGACGCGCGCAAGAAGCGCAAAGACCCGGTGTGGCAGGAACTGGCGGCGCTGGTGTATCAATATTGTCAGGGAAATCGCAGCGTCATTGCTTTCGTGGAGGGCAGGCGGTATGCGGAAAAACTGGCCTATTATGTAAATCTCCTGGGCGGGGAGGAGTTTGCCCGGGTACATCACGGGAGTCTGGCAAAGGAGCAGCGGCAGGAGACGGAGGAAGCTCTGCGGGAGGGGCGGCTGCGGCTTCTGTGCGCCACCTCCTCCATGGAGTTGGGCATTGACGTGGGGGAGATCGACCAGGTGCTGCAGGTGGGCTGTCCGCGCACCGTTTCCAGCACTTTGCAGAGACTGGGCCGGGCAGGGCACAATCCCTCCCGCACCAGCGTCATGTATCTGTTTCCACGGACGGCGGCGGAGTGTGTGCTCAGCGGCATGACGGCCCAGCTGGCCCGGGAGAATATAGTGGAGCGGCTGAACCCTCCGGAGGGCTGCCTGGACATCCTGGCCCAGCACCTGGTGTCCATGGCGGCATTCAAGGCATATGAGGTGGACGAGGTCATGGAGATCCTGCCCAGGGCATGGCCTTTCCGGCATATAACCAAAAAAGACGTGGAGTCTGTACTGGAGATGCTGGCCGGAGATTATGAGCATAAGCGGGAGATCCCGGTGCGGCCCCGGATCCTGTATGACCGCATCCACGGTAGAGTGGAGGGAGACGGCTACAGCAGGATGCTGGCGGTTTCCGCAGGGGGAACCATCCCTGACAAGGGCCTATATACCGTGCGCACGGAGGACGGCGTAAAGGTGGGGGAGGCGGACGAGGAATTTGTCTACGAGACCCAGAAAGGGGATCGATTCCTTCTGGGGGCTTTTGGCTGGCGGGTGACGGACATCGGCAGAGATACAGTGACGGTGGTGCAGGCCCCGGCGGAGGGAGCCAGGCTGCCTTTTTGGCATGGGGAACTGAAGGGCAGAAACAAGGAGACGGGAAGAGCATTTGGCAAAATCCTCCGTGAACTTCAGGAGGCGGAGCGGCAGGGGAAGCTTACGGAGGCCCTGGGAGCGCTGGGACTGGACGCGTCGGCGGCGGGACTGGCGGCAGGCTATCTGCAGCGGCAGATGGCGGCTACGGGCGGTCTGCCCGATGACAGAACCATCCTGCTGGAGCATTTCAGGGATCAGTCGGGCCACAGCCAGCTGATGGTCCACTCCGTCTTCGGGCGGCAGATCAACAGCCCGCTGGCCCTGTTGGCGGCCCGGCAGGCCCAGCAGGAGATGGGGGAGGGTGTGGGCAGCGTGGACGAGGAGGATGGATTTTTGCTGTATTCCTATGGGGAGAAGGCCATGCCCCAGGGGCTGCTGCACCGGGTGGATGCGGAAGCCTCGGAGGCGGTCTTGGCGGCTCTGCTTCCCTCCACGCCCCTGTTTAACATGGCCTTCCGCTACAACTGCGGCAGGGCGCTGATGATGGGGGTGCGGGGAAAGGGCAGACAGCCTTTGTGGATGCAGCGGCTCCGCGGCGCCGAGATGCTGGAACAGGTGGTGGGGGAGAACAACCACCCGCTGATGCGGGAAACCCGGCGGGAGTGTATGAACCAGCTGTGGGACGTGGCGGGAGTGCGGGAACTTCTGGAGAATATTCAGGCAGGAGAGATCCGGGTGCGGGAGATTTATACGGACACAGCCTCCCCCATGTCGCTGCCCCTGCAGTGGAGCCAGGAAGCGGCGGTGATGTACGATTACGCCCCTACGCCCAGGGGGATTCACAGGGCCGTGGAGGAGGCATTGCAGCAGGAGGATGCGCTGCGGCAGGAAAAGGAACTGGTGCGCCCAGGTCAGGAGGAACTGGCCCAGGCGCAGGAGAGGGGGAGTCTGCCCGGAGGCGGGCTGCCTCGGGACGAGAAGCAGCTTCACGCCCTGCTGATGACCGAGGGAGATCTGGCGGCGGGAGAGGTGGAGATTCCCGTGGAATGGCTGGAAAAGCTGGCCGGGGAGGAACGCGCCCTGTATCTGGAGCAGGGACTTTGGATTGCCATGGAGCAGCGGGAGATGTATGAGGAGGCCCTTGCGTCCGCCGGGAGCGGCGCGGCGGCGGATATCGTCCGACGGATGCTGCGCTACCGGGGCGGGGCTACGGCAAAACAGGTGGCAGTGCGCTATGGATGGACGGAAAAAGAAGCCGGACTGGTGCTGGAGGAACTGGTGCGCAGAGAGGAAGCGGTGGCCCAGGAAGAATTACGATGGGGGGATGAGGGCATGTTCCGGGAAAAATCCCGGCGCGGAGAGGAACTTGAACGCCGGGTAACTGTATATTATCATGCCCGGCTGTATAGGCGGGCCAGGATCCGCACCCTGAAAAACCGCAGGGAGGAAATATCCACCTGCCCGCCGGAAAACTATGCGGCGCTGCTGCTGTCCCGCATCCGGCGCTCCGCCCCGGCGCAGGAGGCCCTGCGGGAGACCATAAAAGCTTTTTCGGGTACGGCCCTGCCCGCGGCTGTCTGGGAGGAATTGATTCTGCCTGCCAGGGTGCAGGGATATAGGGAGGGGCATTTGGACGCTTTTCTCGCCCAAGGAGAATATTTTTGGCATATGGAGGACGGCAGTAGACTGATGTTTGATGCTGCGGAGGAAATCGACTGGGATCAGGAAGCGGAAATACCCTGGGAGGAACTGACTGACAAAGAGAGGCGGGTGGCGGAGTCATTGGCCCGGCGGGGCGCCAGTTTTCCCCAGGCTCTTGGCCATGTGCTGGATGGGGAATCCCCCCACGACACCCTGCTGTCTCTGTTGGAAAAGGGACTGGTATGCGCCGACAGCTTTGTGCCGGTACGGCAGTGGCTGAATAGGGAAAAAACACAAAAGGCGGCGGCCCGGCAGCGGGTGGGCGCCCGGGTAAAGGTGCTACAGGCAGGGAGGTTTGACCTGGTGAGACCTCTGCGCTTGCTGACGATCCAGGAGCAGATGGAGAGATGCTTTGGCCGCTATCTGATTCTATGCCGGGAGACCGCCGCCGCATGGGGGCTGTCCTGGACGGAGGCATTGAAACTCCTGAGGATATGGGAGTACACGGGACAAGTGCGCAGAGGTTATTTTGTGAGAGGGCTTTCGGGGGCGCAGTTCCTTCGCAGGCAGGACTTCGAGAGCGTCACGGCCCGGCTGATGCATCCCCAGGCGGAGCTTATCTGGCTAAGCGGAGCCGATCCCATGCAGCCCTGGGGCAAATTGCTGGCCCATGAGCCGGATCGGAGTTTTATCAATGTGCCGGGAACGGCGGCGGCCTTCAGAGACGGCCTGCCTGTGGCGGTTTTTGAGAGACAGGGCAAGGTGCTGCGTCTGCTTGGGGCGGACAAGGGGCAGGGGGAGGCTCTGCATGAAGTCCTTGCCCTGTTTGCGGAGGAATTTCGCCGTGGCAGGATTTTCCCGGGCAAGAAGCGCATTTCCGTAAAGGAGTATCCAAGCCAGGCCGCGGAGGGGCTGGCGGCGGCTGGTTTTTTGCGTGAGATACAGGATTATGTGCTGTATCGGTAGAAAGGTATTTATAACGAAATGACAGGATTTTGAGAGACTGCCGACTTCGAAGTATTTTCGTGATCTCACGAAGATGGTTCGGCAGGCCAGCGGTAAGTATGGAGGATATAGAAAATGAATGATTGCGCTAAAGGAAAGATACTTCTGGCAATTATTATGGGTGAGATATTGATTCTCACATCCTGCGGCCTGCAGGAGAGAGGGGATACACACAATTCGGCGGAAATCGGGAAAAATGGAAGGCCCATCCCCACCGACATGATAGAAGATACACAGTCTGAAGATGGAGAAGCAGCAGAAGCCTCATCTGAAATGGCAGAGGCAACATCTGAGACAGCAGAAGCAGCAATCCAAATTCTGGCGGATCTTGATATGCCCCCATTGTATGTGGCCTTTTTGCGCGGCGAAATCAGCGTACCTAATCCGTTCGTGCCTGACTCCGAACTGGGTTTCTATGATGACAGGGAATACGCCCAAGTGGAACATGTATTTGAGAATGCCGCAAAGAGTTTTTCGCTGGTGGATGTAAACAGGGATGGTGTTTCGGAGCTTATTTTCAGGATATACAGTTCACCGGATGAACTGATGTATATATTGGGGATTCAAGAAGATGGGCTGGCCTGTTATGACGTACAGGAAACCCATACGACCCATATGGACTTTCAGATATATGACAATGGCATTGTCATGTGGGGACAGAATTACGACGGCGAAGAGGAAATATATTATTCTTATGACAATGACGGAAAACCCTATGAATTAATCCACTTTGTCCGCGAGGAGACGGATTCCGGCGCTGGCCTGTATTATGACTGGTATTATAGGGACGGAGATGAAAACGCTAAATGCGCTTTGCGGAGTAATGAGGAATATGAAGCGCTGATATCCTCCTATGAGGGAGGTCATCCGGAATGGTTTTCCTGTGATTCTTTCGCGGACATACCCGTGGAATGAAGGCACATCCATAAAATTTATGATTGACTCTTTGTAGTTTTATAGATATAATAGAACTACAAAGAGTCAATCAATCACATATAAGTGTCCGAGGGGATGCGGTTTTTATGGAAAACATTCCAGCCAGCGTTCTAATTTAATGGGAGGAGAGATTATGCGAACCCACATTTCAATTTCAGAATCGGAATGGGCGGTGATGAAAACCATATGGAATGAGCCGCCCAGGACGCTGCAAGATGTATTAAGCAGTCTGAAGCATACGGACTGGAGCACCACAACCATCCAGACCTATCTGGCCCGGCTTGTGAAAAAAGGCGCGTTGACAACGCAGCGGCAGGGCAAGGGGTATCTGTATTATCCGGCGGTGTCAGAGGAGGACTGTCGGCTTGCGGAGAGCAGGAACTTTTTGAACCGCGTTTATAACGGTTCTCTCTCACAAATGGTAAAGGGGTTTGTAAAAAGCGGCAGTTTGTCAGAGGATGAATTAAGCGAATTAAAAAAACTTATCGCTGAGCAGGAGAAAACAAATGCAGATCATCTGTGACTTTTTCTATATCATAATTTTCATGACGACAGCGGGCGGAGCGTTTACGGTCCTGTCTCTTGCGGCGGACAGGGTAATGCGTTTTACACTGCCGCTTTGGTTTAGTGTCTGCGGGATGATGGCCTACATAGTGCCATTACCTGCTCCGGGACTGCGTCTGGTTTCACCGGAAACGCATTCCTGGGTCCAAGGGTATTATGTGGTCTGTGCCTTGTGGTTTTGGGGCGTAGTTCTTTTGGCCCTTTATGATATTGCGAGAATGCTGCTGGCGCGCCTGGCCATCCGAAAGTTTCGTGTCTGTGAGGATGATCGCATAAATGCCATCTGTGCCCGCTGCGCCGGATTGGTTCATATGAAAAACGCGCCCGCTGTCTATTTCGGTACGTTGAAGGATCCTGCCTGTGTGGCAGGGGTTTTGCGTCCGGCGATCATTTTAAAAGAGGATATTATAACTCAGCTTACGGACGAAGAGCTTATGATGGTCCTTTGCCATGAAGTGACGCATATTAAGCGGGGACATATTATTTTAGGGCGTATTTATGATTATATCTGTATCCTGAATTGGCCCAATCCCCTGGCGTGGATCGCAAAGAAGGATTTTGCCGCGCATTGTGAGATCGACTGCGACCGGAGGGCTTTGGCCTGCCTGGAAAACAGGACGACAAATGTGGACTATGCGGAAGCGATGATTCGTCTTTTGGGATTGTCCGCTGTTCAAAACGGCAGCGGTGCGCATGGAATGAGCGCCCTTGGTTTTCCTGCGGCAAAACGGCGTATTGCGTTGATTATGAGCAAACCGGGAAAGGGAAAGAAAATCCTTGTGTCGTTGGTTTTAGTCTTACTGCTTTCCCTGGTAATCCTGTTTTCCATGTCCATAAGCCGGGGGCATTTTTATCCCTATCCCGCGCGTCAATCTTCGGCGGGGTATGAGTATAGCTATATGGGCAGGTAATTTTTTGAGCAATACAACTACAAATGTAGTTAAAAGGCGTTGTAGCAGTATGTTTCTGGAACTTTAATAGCCTGCAGATAAAAGGTAAGAGGATATTTCAACAGCATGTTTTGGGACAGCGCGGAAATGGGAGGTAGACAAATTGAAAAATATTGAGATTAGTAACCTGTCAAAACGCTATAAGAACGGAGTGCTTGCTCTGGATCATATTAGCTTTGCCGTGGGCGGCGGAGTGTTTGGCCTGTTGGGACATAACGGCGCTGGAAAGACCACGCTGATGAAAGCGCTGGTCACTGTGCTGAAGCCCTCTGCCGGAACCATTCGCGTCTGCGGATATGACACGGCAAAACAGGGCGGAGAGGTCAGACGCCGTATAGGATACCTGCCTCAGGAACTTGCCATGTATCCGTCCCTGTCGGTATTTGACTTCGTAACTTATATGGCCGGGTTAAAGGGTTTCCATGATAAAAAAGCGGTGACTGCGGTTTTGGAGCAGGTGGAAATGCTGGAGTTCTCAAAGAGGAAGATCGGTCAGCTTTCCGGCGGTATGAAACGTAGGGTGGGAATTGCCCAGGCGCTGGTGGGAGACCCGCAGATTCTGGTGGTTGACGAACCCACGGCAGGGCTTGACCCGGAGGAAAGGGTGCGTTTTCGCAGCGTTCTTTCCCGCTTTGCCAAAGACGGAAAGACGGTATTGCTCTCCACCCATATCGTGGAGGATGTCTATCAGATCTGCGAAGAGTTGGCGGTACTCCGAAAGGGGCAACTGTTCTACACGGGACCCTCCGCCGCGCTTATGGCTCGGGTGGATGGGAAGATAAAGACTGTCCGCCTGGAGCGGGAAGAAGAACTGATGGAACTGCAAAAGAAGGCGGTTGTCCTGTCCACCACCTATGAAAGTCATGGACTGCTGGCCAGGATTATGGATGAAAACGGGATATTTCCTCAAATTGCCCCCGTGCCCGCGACACTGGAGGATGCCTATGTCTATTGTATGGGAGGGAAAACACATGCGTAATATATTAACCATTATTCATTACGAATACAAAGCGCATATTATGAGAATTGCCACTTGGGGTGTTTTTGCGGCGGGGGTATTTTTTTCCCTGCTGGATGATTTTCCTTCCGGAGGTAATTTGCGCCGCCTGGAATTTTTAACCGACCCTGTTTATTTTGTTTACCGCACAATGAGTCTAGGGGGATTGCCGGTGGCTTTTGCCCTTATGGTCCTGTTGTCCAATCGGTTTTCCTTGGACTGCAAAACAGGGGTAAAATCCCTGATCATGGCGGGGCCCACAACAAAAGCACAATATATTTTTGGAAAAACCTGGGGGGGATTTTTCTATACCGTTACAGTATTGTCGCTGTTTCTGGCTGTAAATGTCCTGGTATACTGTCTTGCCGCTCCGTTTCAGGTGTCGGTCGGGAGCCTTCTTCCGGCAGTTGCGAAAACAATCATAATATGTGTACTGCCTGTAAGTGTCTTTATCAGTTTCCTGTCCGTGAGTCTGCCCGGATGGATAGACGTGCGCCTGTTCTACGCAATGGCCGCTGTATTGTTCATCATAAACGCGTCCACCACAGGATCGGCGGAGCCGATGCCGTTTTACTGTATTACATCCGGGGATTTGACAAAGCTGATTTGGCGGCATCCAAAGTTCCCCCTTGTAAATGCCGGGAGCATACAGGCTAATCTGGTGTTCTTGACAGGAGGCGGATTGCTGTCATTGCTGCCGCTTTTGGCAAAAAGGCGGTTTTGGAGGCATGAGTGATGCAGCGTTTGATGAGTGAACTGAAAATTTTGGGAATAAATCCGGTTTTAATTTGGCTTTCCGCGGCAGTAGTTTTTGTGCTGCTCTCTGTCTTAAGCGGAGATTTACTCCGCTTAAGTCATGCAGGTTTTGAAGTGGTTTTTCCCATTCTTACTTCTATCGCTGCGAGTGAGTGGGGAAGGAGCCGGACCGATGATAATTTCGCCATAATTGCGGCCCAGTCCCGATCTTTATTCCGATGGGTACTGTATCGGTTCCTGGCAGTCTTTTTGGAAGCAGCCGCTTTTGCTTTGATGGTTATGCTGATTGTCTCGGTTCTGGGGCAGGAAATGCCAGTGTCAGAAATGCTGTTGCTATATCTTTCCCCGGCATTTTTCCTCTCATCAATAAGCGTCTTATTTGGAGTGTGTTTTTCACAGGAGCATATCGCAACCCTGTTTTGCGGTATGCTTTGGATGCTTGTCTTGATGGCCCCCAGTCTGGTGCAGCTGCCGGGAGTAGAATACTTTTATCTGTTTATCCGCTTTGTGGGAGATCCGAATGATGTGTGGATCATAAATAAAGTGATTTTGGGAGTACTCAGTCTGCTGTTATGGCGTATTGTCTATCGGATCTGCGAGAGCCTCTCCTGATGTTCAACCAGGCGGCAAAAAGTAAGCCGTCCTTTTGGCATGAGCCGTTTGATTTTGTAAAAAAACGAAAAATGTTGCGGTGGGAAAGTTATGGTGTATAATTTAGAGAAAAGGGTTATCAAGAAAAGCCGCAGTGATTCAGGAAAGTATTCAGGACGGCAGCGAAGTAATTACGGACAGCCGCTTGAGGGAGTGGGAACTTGGCGGCAGGGCGCAAAATCACTTTTCAGGGAATGAAGGTTCTGAACGGAGCCCTGAAAACCCTGGATTCATTTGTTTTACAGAGGGAAGAAAGAACAATGGCAAAATACACAAGACCGGATAAAGCCAGCCTGGAGGCGGCAGTCTCCGCCGCAGCGCAGGCGGACAAACAATACCAGTATGTGGCGGATGTGGCCCAGGACTACAGGCGGCAGATCTTGCGGGAGTATCGGGCGGAGAAAAAGGAAGCGGTCCATGAACTGCTGAAAAAGATCGGTGTGGAGGAACTAAACCGCCAGAAGCAGGGCATCCGGGTATCCCTGCTGAAAAGCGCCCATCTGGAGAACATCTATCAGGTGCTGTGCGCGGGGCGCCAGAGGCTGGTAAACATAAACGGTATCGGGGAGGCAGGGGCGGACAAGATCATGAAGATTGCCCGGCTGTACTATCAGGAGGCGGAAAAAAAGGCCAGAGTCCGGTTAGGCGATGCCCATAGAAATCCCCGGCAGGCAGCTATTCTGCAAGGTCTCTACGTCCTGATGGAACTACAGGAGGAGACGGAGCGGGCGGCGGGCGTCCAGGAAAAGTACCATGATTCCATGGGGGAAAAGTTACAGAGCGCTCGGCAGATGCAGGGGGCGGTGGTCTGGCTCTTTAAGAATAGCCAGCAGAAGCAGCAGGCGCTGGATGCCTATCATCAGCTGGATACGCTGGTGCGGCGGGGTTACGCCAGTCAGGCGGAGAAACTCTATGGCCGGACCCGGCAGGTGCTGGAGCAGGATACGGCCCTTCTGGGGCAGCAGGCTTTTGACCGCAACACTGCCCCCTTCTATGCCCGGCTGGAGGAGGTCACCGGGGAGAGCCTGGACCAGAAAGCCTACTCCGGCGGCCTGTCCCAGGAATATGTACAGAGTATCGAGGCGCTGGATCTGGATCTGTCCCTGATGAGTTCCACGCTGCGGCAATACCAGCTTTTCGGCGTCAAATATATTATCCAGAACCGGCGGGTGCTGCTGGGGGACGAGATGGGCCTGGGCAAGACCATACAGGCCATCGCCTGCATGGCGCATCTGAAAGCCCAGGGGAAAACCCATTTTCTGGTGGTGTGTCCGGTGAGCGTCATGGTCAACTGGAGCAGGGAGGTGAGTAATCACAGCAGGCAGCAGGCTCTGGAAATCCACGGGCTTGATCGGGATCTGGAATATGACCAGTGGAGGGAAGGCGGTGGTGTGGGCATCACCACCTACGAGACCATCACCCGGCTGGAACTGGGCCAGGAGCGGATAGACCTGCTGGTGGTGGACGAAGCCCATTATGTGAAAAATCCCCAGGCTCAGAGAACCAGGGCCCTGGGCCGTCTGGCGGAGGCGGCAGAGTATGTGCTTTTTCTGACGGGTACACCTCTGGAAAACAAGGTGGAGGAGATGACGTTCCTGATCAGCATGTTGAACCAGGAAGCGGCAAAAAAGCTGGACAGGGTGGCGGCTCTGTCCACCGCCGACAGTTTCCGGGAGGCAGCGGGGGAGGTGTATCTGCGCCGTATCCGGGAGGATGTGCTGACGGAATTGCCGGAGAAGGAGGAAAAGCAGGAATGGTGCGCCATGAACCGCCGGGAGAAAGAGGCATACTGCCAGTCCCTGCTGGAGGGCAACTATATGGCGGTGCGCCAAGTGTCCTGGAACGTGGAGGACATCAGGGATTCCTCCAAGGCGGCGAGGCTGCTGGAACTGTGTGAGACGGCCAGAGAAAACGGCAGGCGGGTCATCATTTTTTCCTTTTTCCTGCATACCATCCAGGCGGTGACGCAGCTGCTGGGGGACAGATGTTACGGTCCTATCAGCGGCGGTATCTCGGGGGCGAAACGTCAGGAGATTCTGGATGAATTTGGGGAGAGTCCGCCCGGCAGCGTACTGGTGAGCCAGATCATCGCCGGAGGCACCGGCATCAACGTGCAGGCGGCCAGCATGGTGATCCTCTGCGAGCCCCAGTGGAAGCCCTCCACGGAGGAACAGGCCATCTCCAGGTCCTACCGCATGGGGCAGAAGCAGAGAGTCATGGTACATCGGCTGCTCTCGGAAGACAGCATCGACGAGAGGATGCTGGAGGTGCTGCAGGGTAAGACGGACATTTTCAACCGCTTTGCCCAGGAGTCCGTGGCCGGGGAGCGGCTTAAGGAGATGAGCGAGGAGGGCTCTATGAAGCTGATTATCCGGGCCGAACTGGAGCGGTATCAGGAGGAAATGCTGACCCAGGGCGTCCGGGTGAGGGAGGATACGGAATAACTGAAAAACCCGCCCGGGGCGCGGCGGCTATGTGATTGCCACCGCGCCCCGGCTCTTTTTTAAAAAGCTCTTAGTGAAATACTCCGTGAGATATTCAATAGTCGTGTCTGATACATTAAATGTCATTTTCATATTAGCAATTTCCAGAATCTAATATTTTTATTATACACTTGACAGATTATTCCTTGTGACATACAATGATATTACAACGGATAGAGAAAACGGCGGATTCGCGTCCATGGATGGCGGATCTGGGTTTTCTCTTTTATTTTGGAGATTTTTCCGGAGAAATTGATTTTATTGCGTAAGTTCCGTATAATTAAGGTTATAAACATCCTGAGTGGCGTTTTTCTCCGGAACTCTCCTCGGCTTAATATTTTGTACTGCTATCACAGGCGGAGAAAGAGAGAACAAATGACAGAAACTTATTTAGCACAGGCGGTTGAGGCGGTGGGAGCCGAAGGCGCCTATGACACCAATGTAAAGTATCTCCTTGCAGACAGGCAGATTCTGGCCCGTATTTTGAAATATACTATGAGGGAATTTCAGGATATGCCGGTTGCGGAGATTATGAGCTGTATCGGTGATGATATTGAGGTGGCAGCGGTTCCGGTCGATCCGGGACTGACCAATCTGGGAAGGGTATCGGAGTCAAACAGTGAGGATAATGTACCCGGAGAGGGGAAGATATTTTATGACATTCGGTTTTGCGCTTATAATAGAGAGACGGAGATGAAGTTCCTGATTAACCTTGAGGCCCAGCGGTCTTCGGATCCGGGCAAACTGGGATATCATCTGCAGAACAGGATTCTATTCTACATGGCGAGAATGATTTCAGCTCAGAAGCAAACAGAGTTTTATGGCAGTGATTACGATGACCTGAAAAAAGTGCGGAGTATCTGGATCTGTTTTGCCCAAGGGGAGGATGGCGATTCCATAGAAGAGATCAATCTGGAACGAAAGACTGTTTTTGGAAAAATGAAAAGTACAAATGGCATTGATTTGATGCAGGGAATTATTGTTAACATCAGAGATGAAGAGAAAATAGAAGACTCCGCCAATGAGTTGATTTCTATGCTGGAGGAACTGTTTTCACGGACAGATGTGGTAGAGAAAAAACGCATACTGGCGGAAAAGTTTGATTTAATTATGACAGAGGAACTGGAAGGGAGAGTGCAGGTTATGTGTAATTGGTCGCAACACTTTATGGAGAAGGGAATTGAAAAGGGAATTGAAAAGGGAATTGAAAAGGGAATTGAAAAGGGAATTGAACAGGGAACCCGCCAGGCTATTATTGACTTGCTGGAAGACCTGGGGAGTGTCCCGGAGGACATCTGTAACCGTATTTTTGTGGAAACAAATGTGGAAATTCTGCGGAAATGGCTTAAATATGCTGCTCGTACAGAGAGCTTTGAATGTTTTAGGGAACGTATTCTCTGATATTTGTGTGTTTTCTTTATGTCATGCAGGGAGTTGACAAGCCAGAATATCTTTGCTATGATAAATTCCCTACTTATCAGATATGTGGAGAACTACTTGGAAAGATGTGCAGGCATAACTACCAGGAGGAAGCAACGATGATTACGATGGAAAACGTGTGCAAGTCGTATAGGATTGCAAAGAGGAACGCAGGCTTTCGCGAAGCAGTAAGGGCCCTGTTTCACAGGGAGTATGAGGAGATTCATGCCCTCAAAGATGTAAGCTTTACCATTTCGGACGGTGAGATGGTGGGCTATATCGGCCCCAACGGAGCGGGGAAAAGCTCCACCATTAAAATTCTCAGCGGAATATTGACACCCGACAGCGGCAGCTGCCTGATAGACGGCAGGGTGCCCTGGAAGAACCGAATCGAGCATGTGCGTCAGATTGGCGTGGTATTCGGACAGCGCTCACAGCTGTGGTGGGATGTTCCGGTCATAGATTCCTATGAACTCTTGAAGGATATCTATACGATCCCGGATCAGGTCTATGGGTCCAATCTCGATGAATTGACTGAATTATTAAGTTTGGGAGAACTGCTGCGCACCCCGGCTCGGCAGTTGTCTCTGGGACAGCGTATGCGCTGTGAGATAGCAGGTTCTCTGCTGCACAGTCCCAGGATATTGTTTCTGGACGAGCCCACCATCGGCCTGGATGCGGTGTCCAAGCTGGCGGTACGGGATTTTATCAAAAAACAGAACGAAAACCACGGCACAACCGTGATCCTGACTACCCATGACATGCAGGATATTGAGGCATTGACCCAAAGGATTATTTTGATCGGTAAGGGTCAGATTTTGTTGGACGGCACACTGGAGGATATCAGGCACGGCGGGGAGAACATCGACGAGGAAGTGGCGGAATTGTACCGCAGCTATGAGATATAGGAGGGCATATATGAAAAAATACATTTCGTTCTTCCGGCTGCGGTTTTCTATGGGACTACAGTATCGAACAGCTGCTGCGGCGGGGATCGTGACCCAGTTTTTCTGGGGGGCTATGGAGATTCTGGTGTACAGGGCATTTTATGAGGCGGATGCGGCGGCTTTTCCCATGAGCTTCGAGGCGGTGGTGACTTATATCTGGCTGCAGCAGGCGTTTTTGGCTGTGTTTGGGGCCTGGATCATGGAGGGGGAGATCTTTGACGCTATCCGAAACGGCAATATCGCCTATGAACTGTGCAGGCCCGTCAGCATCTACCAGATGTGGTTTTCCCGGTCAGTGGCAAACCGCGTTTCCAAGGCCCTGCTCCGCTGTGTGCCGATCCTGGCGGTGGCGGCTCTGCTGCCTGCGCCTTATGGACTTCGGTTTCCTGTCAGCTGGGCCCACGGGGGATTGTTTCTGCTGACGCTGCTGCTGGGGCTTTTGGTCATAGTGGCTTTTACCATGTTGGTATATATCACAACTTTCTATACCATTTCCCCGGAGGGGGTTCGTATTTTCTGCGTCTCGGCGGTGGAATTTTTTGCCGGGGCCGTGATTCCGCTGCCCTTTTTCCCGGAAAAAATTCAATATGTCCTGGAACTGCTGCCCTTTGCGGCCATGCAGAATGTGCCTCTGCGGATCTACAGCGGCAGTATGTCGAGGGAAGAGATGCTGCGAGCGGTCTGCCTGCAGGTATTCTGGCTGGCTGCGATGGTGGCGGCGGGGCGGGGTCTGTGCCGGAGGGCGGAGAGAAGAGTGACAGTGCAGGGAGGCTAATATGAGGCAAAAATTGAGACTATACAGGCACTATGTGTCCATCGTGGTTCGGGGAATGATGCAGTACAAGACGTCTTTCCTGTTCACGGCGATAGGACAGTTTCTGGTATCCTTCAATGTGTTTCTGGGAATCTATTTTCTTTTTCAGCGATTTCACCAGGTCAAGGGTTACAGCTACAGCGAGGTGCTGCTCTGTTATGCCATCGTGCTGATGGAGTTTTCGCTGGCGGAGATGTGGGCCAGAGGGTTTGACACTTTTTCCGGCTTGGTCAGAAGCGGTGAGTTTGACCGGGTACTGGTGCGGCCCCAGGGAGAGATTTTACAGGTGCTGGGCAGCCGGTTCGAACTGACACGGCTGGGCAGGATGCTCCAGGCTGTACTCATGCTGGTCTACGCGCTCTGCACGGCGGAGATTCGCTGGACGGCGGGAAAAGTATGGACCATTCTGTTTATGCTGGCAGGGGGCACGGCGGTGTTCTCCGGGTTGTTCCTGATCTATGCGGCGCTGTGTTTTTTTACCCTGGAGGGGCTGGAGTTTATGAACGTGCTGACGGACGGAGCGCGGGAGTATGGCAAATATCCGTTGGATATTTATGGCAAGCGGGTCTTGCAGCTGGCTACTGTGATCGTGCCCTATGCCCTGATCCAGTATTATCCACTGCAATACATCCTGGGACGGGCCACAAACCCGGCCTACATCTTCCTGCCCCTGCTGGCACTGCTGTTTCTGCTGCCCTGTTATGGGCTGTGGCGGTTTGGGGTGAGGCATTATAAGTCCAGTGGGTCATGAGACGCTTTGAGTGCCCGCTGGAGCGGGCATAAAGCTGATTCAGGGCCAGGCTGCCACAATGCGGCGGTGTTCGCCATTGAAAGGAAAAACAGTATGATACAATGCCTTAGTCCCACTCAATCTCATCGCCATTTTCACGGACGATTCGGTACAGTTCATCCTCATTTTCTATTAAGGAAACGATAATCTCCGCAAACCGCTCCGCCTTTTTTTCATTTTCTTCGGTCAATTTATAGTTGGCGAAATAGGCATCTGCTTCCGGATCACTGTTTAGCCCGTCCAAAAGGTCAGGTGCATTTTGGGCCAGGTAATAATTGAAAAAAGCTTCCCAGTTGTAGCCATTCATGTATGCCTCCGCACAGATTTCACCCATTTTTTCCCCTATGGCAAAGGGTTTTTCATCCGTGTTCCCGAAGCACAGCCCCACATAATTGTCATCTTTGAATACCTTAACATAGTCTGTCATATGAAATTCCTCCTCTTAATATGAACTCTCATATTTCTATTTATGTTATCACGGCTAGGGGAGCATGGCAAGTCACAGATTTTCAACAAAACTCCCAACGCGTGGTTTTATATGTGATTACATTCCGTAAAAACAAATGGATTTGGATATATTGGTTGTGGTACAATGAATGTTACTCTTCTGAAGGGAATAGATGCTGAAGCATACGGAATCAAAGTATGCTTGGAGTAAAGAATGGAAATTGACTAAAAGGAGGATCAAAAGCAGTGGATGAAAATTTTCGAAGAATACGGGACGATATAGAAAGTTCGACAAAGGCGGTAAAAATCCTGCCCAGTGACAACTCTGTGCGAGAAAGGATAAGTGAAAAATATGAGATAAACCCAGCAAGCCTTTTGGGGAGACTTCTTGAAAATACAGGAGGGAATTATAATAGAGAACTGGATACGGTTTTACGGAAGTGGGGAATTAGATTTTATATCCAAAAACAATCTGTTCCCATTTGATGACTTAGTGATAGCAGAAGATGTTTTGGGGGGATTATTTATATACCTGGAGAATGGTAACATTGGATATTTTGCTCCGGATTGTCTGGAGTTAGAAGATATGGAGATACACCTTAATCAGTTTTTGTATTGGTGTCTGCATGGGGACACAGATACCTTCTATAGGGACTATCGCTGGGAAAACTGGCAGAAAGACCTTTCAGCTTTAGGCTGCAGCGAGGGCATAGCATTTTACCCGTTCCTGTGGGCCCAGGCGGTAAGCCTGGAAAGCAGGAAACGTGAGATTGTACCCATGGAAGAAATTATCGGATTAGAGTTTGACTTTTTTAAACAAATACAGGGAATGCGGGAGTAGAAAAGATTACCTGAATCCGTGAAACAAACTGCCCTTCCGGATAGAGAGTTTTCAGAGATGCCGGATGACGGCGAAACAGTTGAGGAAAAGCTTATCCAAAGTGATGAAGCCCGGCAGATACGAAGGCTGCTGCATGACATAAAAGAACCTTACAAAGAGGTTTTTATGTGGAGGGTCTTTGCGGAATTGAGCTTTAAGGAACTCGGGCAGATGTTTCACCGGACTGAAAATTGGGCCTGTGTCACCTATCACCGTGCGCTAAATATGATAAAGGAAAGAATGGGAGATTCGGAACATGAGAAATGAATGCAATATTATTCGGGACATTCTTCCGCTCTATGTTGAAAATATGGTAAGCGGCGATACTGCTTCGTTTGTGGCAGAACACCTGGAAAACTGCGCATCATGTCGGGAAGAATTAGCAAAACTGAAAAAATCAACAGAATTAGCGGATATGGGTAGAACGATTTCTGGTAAATATGTGAATGAAGCCAGTCCCTTAAAGACTTTGAAAAGGAAGATGCGGCGCAAACGGATACTGACCATACTGCTTTCCTTTGCCGCGGCCGCAGCACTCATTGGAAGCACAGCATTTATGCTTTTCATTTGGGGTGCTCCTGCGGTTTCCGAAAACATAAAGTTGGAAACAGAATTTCAATACTCTAAAACAGGGTATCTCAATCAGGCGTTTGTTCTTCACATTACGCAAATGACGGATAAACCTCTCAGTGTAAGCGTTAAAGATTCTTTTCAGACAAATGACAGCGGAAATTATGTTTACGATGAATACGGACACAAAATCCTCGCCGGATATGAAATTACAGTAAGAGAGATTCCGCTCGGACAAAATCCCAATAATTACACAATTGGTTACAGCTATGGTTACGATACTGTCCCTGACGAGGATTTTGACTTTACCATTACCGTAAAATTCAGGGACGCTACAGTTGTCTATTCTATGGCAGAGGAAGGGCTGTTTGTTCCGCAGGATAAGGTACAATACTGATTCATAAATTTTCTATTGACAAACACCTCATCCATAGGATAAACTGAAAAAAACGTTGAAAGAGGCAAGTAGTATTTACTGGAATTCACAGAGAGTCAGGGCAGCTGAGAACTGGCAAGGAAGGTAAAGTACGAAAATCACTCTGGAGTTGCAGACTGAAAATGGCAATGCCGCGGCCGGCAAGCTTGGCGGGTGTGGTGCGTGAGTAAGTCGTGCCGGTATTCCACCGTTATTTGGAAGACATATGGTGGTATGTTCGTGCAGGTGGTGTAAAAATTGAGAAGCGCAAGCCCTCATCCTGGAATGGATGGGGGCTTTTTGTAATTCTCCTGTTCTCAAGGGATTGCTCCTTAAAAGAAAAACCGCGCTGTTCGGGCGACAGACGGGACTCAAAACAGTCTCGAAACTCAAAATAGGAGGATTTATCATGAAGTATGAGGAATTGTCAAACAAGCCGGAATTGGCGCTGATCCAGGAGGAGGTGCTGGATTTCTGGAAAAGGGAGAAGATTTTTGAAAAGTCCGTGGAACAGCGAACCGGGGAGGAAGTGGTTTTCTACGACGGACCGCCGTTTCCCACCGGGAAACCCCACCACGGAACTGTTTTGGTGTCCTTTATCAAGGACATGATAGCCAGATACTGGACCATGCGGGGATATCGTGTGCCCCGGGTCTGGGGGTGGGACTGCCACGGGCTTCCCATAGAGAACCAGGCCGAGACGCTGCTGGGCATCACGGATAAAAACGAGATTGAGAAGAGTCTTGGCATCGAGAAATTCAATGAAAAATGCTACGAGATCGTGGCGGGCAACAACGAGGCATGGAAAGAATATGTGGAGCAGATGGCCCGCTGGGTGGACTATGACGGGGCATACAAGACCATGAACATGGATTTCATGGAAAGCGTGATGTGGGCGTTTAAGCAGTGTTACGACAAAGGGTACATTTACAGGGATTATCGTGTCACACCTTACTGTATGCACTGCGAAACTTCTCTGTCCATCTCCGACACCCGGGAGTCCGATTCCACAAGGCTGAGGCAGGACCGTTGGATCATCGCCCGGTTTAAGGCGGAGGAACTGGCGGACGGTAAGCAGGTGTACTTCCTGGCCTGGACCACCACGCCCTGGACCCTGCCCTCCAACATGTGCCTGGCCGTGGGGGAGAAACTGGATTACGCTTATGTGGAGGTGAAAGACAACGTCTATGTGGCCTGCAAAAACACGCTGGCAAACTACGAAAAGATTTTTGGCAAAGAACCCGTGATTTTGAAGGAATGTAAGGGAGCTGATCTGCTGGGAAAATCCTATGAGCCGCTGTTTGATTATTTTGCGGACAGAAAAGCGGAGGGCGCGTTCCGGGTGGTCGCCGCGGAATACGTGGGAGCGGAGGAGGGCGTGGGCATCGTCCATACCGCGCCCGCATTCGGCGAGGATGACTACTGGACCTGCAAGAACAATCGGATACCCCTGGTGAATCCCGTGGACGAGAAAGGTCGTTTCACTCAGGAAATCAGAGACTTTTTCGACCCTGCCCAGGAAAAAAATGTCATCGAGATGAATCCCGCAATCATCCGCCACCTCTATGAGAGCGGGAAAGCGGTGGCGGACGGAACCATTGAACACAATTATCCCCACTGCTGGCGCTGTAAGAGGCCCCTGATCTACAAGGCCATGGATGCATGGTATTTTGATATCGGGAAAATCAAGGACCGTCTGACAGCGCTCAATGAAGACATCAACTGGGTGCCGGAAACCGTGAAGCATGGGCGGTTTGGAAACTGGCTGGCCGGCGCCAGGGACTGGAACATTTCCAGAAACAGATACTGGAGCACCCCCATCCCCATCTGGGAATGCGAGGACTGCGGCGCGAGGGTGGTGCTGGGCAGTGTGGAGGAGATTCGGGAAGTCAGCGGCATCCGTCTGACCAATCTCCACAGACAGTATATGGATAAGGTTACTTTTCAGTGCAAATGCTGCGGAAAGACCATGCGGCGTGTCCCGGAGGTTTTGGACTGCTGGTTTGAGAGCGGTTCTGTGCCCTTTGCCCAGAAGCACTATCCCTTTGAGAATAAAGAGTGGTTTGAATCCCATTTCCCCAGTGATTTTATCGTGGAATACACGGGACAGATCCGCTGCTGGTTTTATTACCTGCATGTGTTGTCCGTGGCGCTGTTTGACAAGCCCGCGTTTCAAAACTGCGTGGTCCACGGAACGGTTTTGGCAAAGGATGGAAAAAAGCTGGCCAAATCCTCCAAAAATTACACGGACCCCATGCAGCTGATGAAACAGTACGGGACGGATGCCTTCCGGCTCTATTTGTATCAGACTAACGCCATGCTCATCGGCGATCTGCTGTTCGATGAGTCGGGCATCCAGGACGCGTACCAGCAGATCATCCTGCCCTACTGGAACGCCTGTAATTTCTATATTTCCTATGCAAACATTGACGGCTTCAGGCCGGAGGGAAGTGTGGAATCTACAGTGGATAACCCGCTGGAAGGGCAGGATGGATTTTTGCCAGACAATCAACTGGACAAATGGATGCTGGCTAAATTATATGAGACCAGGCAGCAGATCACTGCCCATATGGATTCCTATCAGGTGAACCGGTACGTGGAATATCTGGTGTCTTTGGTAGACGGACTGACCAACTGGTATATCCGGCGTTCCAGAAGGCGCTTCTGGGCCAGCGCCATGTCCCAGGATAAGCGGAGCGCTTATCAGACCCTGTACTATGTCCTTGTATGCGCTGCCAGACTGTTTGCCCCGGTGGCGCCCATTATCTCGGAAAAGATGTACAGGGTTTTGACAGGTGAGGTTTCCGTACATCTGGCAAAGTGGCCGGAGGTGCCCCAGGTATATGCGGACCAGAAGCTGCTGGCGGATGTGGCCCTGGTGCAGGAGGTGATCTACCTGGCCCGGTCCATCCGCAGCAGGAACCGGGTGAAGAACCGGCAGCCCCTGCGCAGTCTGAGGGTGGCGCTGCCGGATGCTTCCGGGAATGGCGTTATAAAGGAGTTTCAGGATATCATCGCGGAGGAATTGAACGTGAAGAGGGTGGAGATTCTGGACCAGGTGGGGGATATTGCGGATGTGAAATATGCTCCCAACTTTAACGAGATCCGCAGCAGATATCCCGACAGAATGGCGGAGATTATCAAGGCTGTCAAAGGCGGAAAGTTTCGGATGGCAGAGGATAAGGTCGCTCTGCGGATGGAGGACAGAGAAGAAAGCTTTGACGCGGAAATCATACTTGTGAGTTACCTGGCCAGGGCCGGACAGCATGTGGCCAGCAGCCGGGGCATTGTGGTATCGCTGGATCTGACTCTCACGGAGGAATTGAAAGCCGAGGGCCTGGCCCGGGATATGGTCAGAAACATTCAGGATGCCAGAAAACAGATGGGCTGTGAGATTACGGACATGGTTCTGGTGGCATTTGAGGGTGACGTGCCAAGGCAGTGGCTGGAATATATTTGCAGGGAGACACTGGGCAGGCTGAGCGATATCGTGAACCCGGAAAGCGTTATAGAGATTGAGGAGGAGGGAAAGAGGGTAAAGATTTCTGTCAGCAGGGCCTGCGATGGAAACCAGTGAGTCGTATTCCGGCCTGTTTGAGGCATTTGGTAAAGGACTGGTACGAGGGGTATCATTTTGGGGATGCCGTTGTATCTGCCATGGAATGTGATTTATTATATGGATAAATTCCAGGGTGGACATTGCGTCCCCAAATTACTGGTCCAACAAACTCCAGGATTTTATGCGTTAAATGTGAACTCCGTCCAATTTGTTATGGGTGGCTGCATGGGGGATTGCTCAGAATGTCTGCGCAAGGACATTTTTTCAAGCCACAGAGCTACGCCATCGGAATCATTGTCCCCGCAGATTTTGTCCGCAGCCATTCTCACGGATTCCAGCGCATTTGCCACGGCGATGCCTGTTCCGCGGGCATATTTGAATCTGGCGAATTTATTCCCGTTCCACGTTATGGCGCAGGAGGATGCCATATGGTAAGGTATTCATGAGCAGAAGTTATCTGCCAGAAAATGGAGGGAAAGAAGATGGCAAATTTACAATTACGGATCACTGAACTGCGCAGACAGCAGGGGATCAGCCAACAGCAGCTGGCGGAGCGGCTGGGAGTGGCCTTTCAGACGGTGAGTAAATGGGAGACAGGTACCACTATGCCGGACATTGCTATGCTGCCGGAACTGGCGGCGTATTTTCAGGTATCGGTGGATCAGCTGCTGGGGCTGCGGCCCTTGCCGGAGGAGGAATATCTGCCAGTAGAATCCGGCACCAGGGGGTACTGGGAGGAACGGTCGGATTATCTGCTTCGTACCCGCAAGACCATGGTAAACCAGGATTATCTGACATTTCTTGTAGAGCGGGTCTGGCAATTGCGGGAGCCGGTGAGGGTGCTGGACTGCGGCTGCGGATTGGGTTTTCTGGCATCTATGCTGATGCCTTTGCTGCCCCAGGGCAGTACGTATCGGGGGATTGATTTATCCCCAAACCTCATTGCCGAGGGACAAAAGCTTTTGGGACAGGCAGAATGGATTACTTCACCAGGGCAAATTGTCATGGAACAAGGAGATTTTCTGGCGTGCAATATTCGGGACGCCTATGATCTGGTGATCTGCCAGGCTGTGCTGCGGCATATCGGGCGACCGATAGAGTTCCTGGAAAAGATGCGGCATGCCTGTCGTCCCGGAGGTATGGTGGCCTGCATCGACGTGAACAGGGAGCTGGAGAGCGACGGGCTGTATATCCAGGGAATGGATTATGCCAGACTTTGCGCCAGAGAGGGATTTCCTGCCATGTGGAGGACGGAACTGGAAAAGCAGGATCGTGACTATGCCATTGGTATCCGGCTTCCTCTGCTTATGGAACAGCTGGGTTTAAAACAGGTGCAGTGCCGCATGAATGACAGGGTGAATATCATCAGTCCCAGCCAGGAGAACTATGAGGAAAAACTACAGGATCTGATAATTACAAGGGGCTGGACGGAGGATATGGAAGCAGAGGAGAAAGATACAGTCAGACGTTTCATGAACCATGGCATGACCAGGGCTGAGGCCGAGGACTACTGCCGCAGGCAGAGGGAGATCCGGGAGCACCTGCTGCGGCACCGGGGGGACGCGGGGATCGTAACCGCGGGCGGATTGATGATCAGTTTTGGATGGAAGTAGAATTTATATTGCAATATTTTAATAGGTGAATAATCTACATTTTTTGCAACACACTACCAGATATATAGTAAACCACATTAAAAATTCACTTGAGCACTTGTGTATAAGGTTTTTGCAAGAGCCGGAATCAGAAATTTCAATGTTGTTTGCGATAATTCCGTTCCCCCAAGGGATACGGAGTCTAAATCTTTTGTAAAGGAGTGTGTGAAAATGATAGAGGACGATACAATCAAACTGCTCAGAGAGTGCAATGCGGGGGTTAAGATGGGGATCACTTCCCTGGACGATGTGATGGACCATGTGAGGGATCAGAACCTGAAAAATCTGTTGATCCAGAGCAAGGAGACTCATTCCAAGTTGGGGAGCGAGACGCACCAATATCTGATGAAATGCCAGGATGACGGCAAAGAGCCGGGAACCATGGCCAAGATGATGTCCTGGATGAAGACCAACATGAAACTGGGAGGCGAGGACTCGGATCGGGTGGTGGCGGATCTGGTTACGGACGGCTGCAACATGGGTGTCAAGTTCCTGTACAAATATCTGCACCAGTACCCGGCCGCCGACCAAGACAGCAAGAAGCTGACGGAGAAGATCATCCATGCGGAGGAGACGCTGATCAAGGACCTGCGGGAATATCTGTAAGCCTTCTGCTGGTTTGAAAAAGCAAATATACCGCTAATATTATCCCGTGGAGTACATATAGAGACTCCACGGGATTTAAAATGTCAGGATTGTAGTGCCGCCAGTTTTTGCTCCAGTTCTTTGATATAGGCATTTTTTAGAGAAAGCTCTTTCTTAGCCAGAACAAGCTCCTCCTTAGTGAGAGAGAGGTCCTCCTTAGTGAGAGAGAGGTCCTCCTTAGTGAGAGAGAGGTCCTCCTTAGTGAGAGAGAGCTCCTCTTTAGTTTGAACAAGCTCTTCTTTATTTTGCTCAATGGCTTCTTTTAATTCCCGTAACTCAACGCTGGGTAATTTAATCAAGGGTTCTGTCACTTTTAACACCTCCTCGTGATATGCAGGGTATTTGTGGAAAATGTGCGCGGAAGCCTTATTTAGCAGATTGATGTAGTCATTGCATTCCAACTGTGTCAGGATGCCCTCCTCCACTTCTGCCTGCAAGATAACTATAAGTCTTTTTATGAAGTCTGTCAATTCTTCCGCAGGTAAAATATCAGTCTCACTTTCCAGTCTTGGACGGAAATGAAGCAAAGTAAAGGGGATGAAGAAGTCCAGATGTTTTTCGCCGATATCCTCCAAAGAGTAGGTCTGTATGCGTACCGTGGGAACCTGGTAGATATGTTGACTGCCATCCGGGAAGATCAGTCGGCATTGGAGCTTGTCGGGGATGGCGCTATTCTGCTGCGGGTAGATTACCAGGGAATGGGGAAAATGCAGGGTGATCTCCCTGGTGGCAGCGTTTTCCGCGGTACTGTGCTGGATAGCGAAGTGGAGGTCATAGGCAATCATACGGATGACCATATGGTGGTCATTGTCCATCTGGCTCTCAATGTGGTAGTAATCAGTTTCCCCCACTAGAACGGAGATGTCCATCAACTTGGAAGACAGCTTCTGGGACGGGTTGTCCAAATAGGTGGAATGAACCGTGGAGAGAAGCTGTATAGGGGTATTAGGTGGATATTCCTTTCCGTAGGCTTCCCGGATTACCGGGAGAAGTCGGTGGGTCATATTGAGGCTGAGAGCTTTTGTGATTTCGTCCCATAGCCTTTGACCGATGATGACAGATTCTGTTGGCATAAAATGCTCCTTTCATAGACTACTTGCATTTAGGCAATTGCGAAAGGTTCTCTGTAAGTGACGTGGCTGGTCAATATATACAAAAACGGGCTCCGACGCAGTGGCAAGTCGCCCTTATTTTGTATACATTGTCCATCCACTGTAACCAGAAAGGGAGTTTCGCAATCGCCTAGCAGCTTGCATTAATAAGAGTGAAATATGGTGAAATGACTGGATGTGGTTGATGATAGAATCATTGGCCTCGACGATTTCACATAAACTTATGATAGCATGGAATAAAAGAAAATGTAGCCCATATATGGACGAAAATATAAAAAGAGTATAAAATATCATGTCAAAAGTCCCGCATCGACCGTTGACAGCCGGGTAAATGTTGCTTATACTGAATATAGGAATATTCTGGCAGGAAAGGATGTGAGGTCTGATGGGACTTAGCGTTATGGGAGTCAGCGCCACGCCCTATAGTATGAGTTATAGTATGAATGGTTCTGTCAGCGGTGCGGCAGGCAGTGCCGCCAGTGCGGAGGGAGTCAAGCGTATGCTTCCCGTAGGCGCTGCAGGGACAGTAGACGGCGCAAAGGGTGTCGAGGATAGCCGGGCGGCCAAGAGAGTGGGCAGGGCGGAGTGCCAGACCTGCAAATCAAGAAAGTATAAGGATGGATCCGACGAGATGGTGAGCTTCAAGTCGGCGACCCATATCTCGCCCCAGTCGGCAGGATCGGCGGTGATGGCCCATGAGCAGGAACATGTTTCCAATGCTTATAAGAAGGCGGCACTGAATGACGGCAAGGTATTGCAGGCCAGTGTGCAGTTGCATATGGGTGTGTGCCCGGAGTGCGGGCGCAGTTATGTGGCGGGCGGCACCACCAGTACCAAAATCCAGTATAACGAAGACAATCCCTACGAGAAGAACGCTAAATCTCTTCAGGCGGAGGCATTTAAGGGCAACAATGTGGATGTAGCCGTGTAGCATAGCAGGGAAATGGAATCTGTTTTGGAAAGTAGATTTCAAAATTGTAGACGGTCCCACGGCCAAGGGCATGGGGGGCCGGGAAAAGACATCAAGGTCTATATGTGACAGGAATGTTACATATAGACTTTATTTGTTAAAATGTATGAACAATTTCTAAATTTTATTTAAGATTTCCGCTTATTACTTGTGGTAAAAAAAGGAATATGCTAAAATTCACGTAATAGGGAAAAATAAGAAAAATGTTTTGTATATAGCCCTTCTGCAAGGAGGGGGAATGGAGGAAAACCAATGAAAAACAGAATGTATTATTTGCTTTTGCCGGTGTATCTGTTTGTGGTGGGCTTCGTGCTGATAGTAAACGGAGTGTTCACCGGGCAGGTCATGTCTGTCAGCAACCTGGTGATCAATCTGATGTTCCTGCTGTTGATTGGCATCTTGTTTCTGATCTCTTTTTTCAGTTTTTTCCGGCTGAACCGTATGACGGACAAACTGTTGAATGAGGCGGACAAGATTTACAAGGCATATGACGGCGGCGACCATAAGCTGTGGGAGACCTACCGGGCCAAGAGCAAAGTTTTTGAGGACGATGTGCTGGACGAAGCTTTTTACCGCTATCAGAAAAAAATGAACAGTTTCCAGACTAAACACGGTCTGATGGGGCGCTGTGAGATTGAGGACTATCTCAATGAGGATATGTTGAACCAGGTGGGTATGAATTATTACAATTCCGCTATTTCCGGCACCATGACGGGCCTGGGAATCCTGGGTACTTTTATCGGTCTTTCCATCGGTCTGGGCTCCTTTAACGGCAATGATATCTATACTATTTCGGACAATGTGGGACCGCTGTTGGACGGCATGAAGGTGGCCTTCCATACCTCGGTATATGGCATTTTGTTCTCCCTGGTATTCCAGTTTGCCTACCGCAGCCTGATGGCGGATGCCTATGACAAGCTGCAGGAATTTCTGGCGGCTTTCCGGGAGTGCGTGGAGCCAATGGTCAATAATACGGATGACAACACCAAGGCTATGCTGGTCTACCAGGCCAATATGGCCAACTCCATGAAGCAGATGATTGAGCTTTTGAAGGGTGAGGCCAGGGATCAGGCGGAGAGCCTGGATCGGATGGCACAGCAGTTTACCGCCCGGATGGAGCAGGCCCTGGGAGCTGACTTTGAAAGGCTGGGATCCACCCTGCAGAAGGCATGTAAGGCCCAGGAGACTTATGCTGACAATTACCACAGCATGGCAGATACCACCAGAGAACTGCTGCAGGCTAACCGTTCTCTGCAAAAGGCGCTGGAAGAGACCATGGACAGACAGGAGGCTATGGCCCGGCAGCTGGGGGAACAGGCAGAGCGGATCGATGCCACCTGTACCACCATCAATGAGGAGATCAGCAACCAGCTGTACACTTATGCGGAGACCCATGACATGTAGAACCTGTCCGGAATGATACTTTTCGGACAAAGAAAGGGTGTGAGAGAAAGTTGACGAGGAGATATCGAAAGAGAGAGGCGTTTGAGGAACCCAGCTATTGGCAGTCTTATTCGGACATGATGGCGGCTCTGCTGCTGATCTTTATCCTGATTATCGCCATCACACTGGCGATTTATAAGCAGAAAACAACAGATTTGGAACAGACCCAGATCGAACTGAACGCGGCGAAGCAAAAGCTGGACATAGCATCTGAGGAACTGGAACTGGCCAGGGTAGACCTGGACAATTACCGCAGTGAGATAGAGGCCTCCAAGCATGATCTGGAAGATTCCCTGTTAAAGCTCCAGGAGGCTTATGACGCGGCGGCTCTGACCAAGGAGCAGCTGGCGGCGGCCTATCTGGAGATCGACGAGGCCAGGGGAGAGTTGGAGTCCACCCGGAGCCAGTTACAGGATATTGTGGGAGTGAGGACGGACATTATCGGACAGCTGCAATCAAGGTTCAATAATTCCAGCATGAAGGTGGATGCCCAGAACGGTTCCATCAGCTTTTCCTCTGATGTATTGTTTAAATATGGCAGCGCTAACCTGACGGATGCCAGCAAGGCTACCCTGACGGAGATCATTCCCATGTATCTGGACGTACTGCTGCAGGATCAGTTCCGGGACTATATTGCGGAGATTATCATTGAGGGGCACACGGACACTTCCGGCAGCTATCAGCACAATATGGATCTGTCCTCAGAGCGTGCCAGTTCGGTGGCCAGATATATATTGGATCCGTCGAATGGCCTCAGCGAGGCGAAGGTTGAGCAGCTGCAGTCCATGTTGACCATCAACGGACGTTCCTACAGCAGCCCTATCTATGCGGCGGGCACAGGGGAGATCGACATGGTCGCTTCCCGGCGTGTGGAAATCAAGTTCCGCTTGAAAGAGGACGAACTGATTCAGAAGATCACGGAGATTCTGTCCCAGCAGACGGGAGCCGCGCAAACTCCACAGCAGTAAAAGACACGCCTGTCATAATTGCTTTATGACAGGCGTTATAACAGTAAATATGACAGGAACTGCTATAAAAAATAGTAGAAACATAGGACTTTGAGCAAGGAAGAAAAATGACAGATATATATAGGAAAAGGTGGGTTGTAAAGAATCTAAATATAGGAGGGAAATGCAATGGATGAAAACAGGGGCAAAAGAAATGAACTTCTGGCCGCTACGGTTATCAAGGGACTGGAAAGCCGCAATATGAAAGGATACTATGCCGCCACCAAGGAGGAGGCGCTGCAAAAGGCTCTGGAACTGATTCCTCGGGGCAGCAGTGTCAGCTGGGGCGGCTCCATGAGTATTCAGGAGATCGGCTTGAAGCAGGCGGTGATTGAAGGCGATTACCGCGTGTACAATCGTGATGCCGCCCAGACGCCGGAGGAAAAGCGTAAGATCGAACTGGCCGTCTATGACGCGGATTATTTTCTCACCAGCAGCAATGCGGTGACACAGGATGGGATTCTGGTCAATATAGACGGTAATTCCAACCGGGTTTCCGCCATTGCTTACGGTCCCAGACAGGTGCTTATGATTGTGGGCATGAACAAGATCTGCAAGGATGTGGACGCGGCGGTGTACCGTGCCCGAAACGAAGCCGCAACCTGCAATACGCAGCGGTTTCCTATCAATACGCCCTGCAAGGTTACCGGATCCTGCGCGGATTGTAAATCTCCGGATACGATTTGCTGTCAGTTCCTGACCACGCGCTTTTCCAGACATGCGGGGAGGATCCATGTGATCCTTGTGGGCGAAAATCTCGGTTTTTAATCCCATTTTTATTGGATATTTCTTTATAAATTCTTTTGTTTTTCCTTCAGTCGGACTTTAGAAAGGGTTGTTATGCTATAGCCGGATGGAAGGAGAATGTGCAATGAATATCTTGATCTTGACCGGAAAATTTGGCATGGGGCATTGGAGCGCGGCCCAGTCCCTGCGGCAGCAGCTGTTGGGCAGTCGTCCGGGCGCGTCGGTGGAGGTGGTGGATTTCCCCGCATATGCCCTGCCAAATCTTTCGGGTGTCCTCTATAAATGTTTTAATCTGTTGGTTACCCATGGAAGACATATATTCAATATGTATTACCGAATAACGGGCAAGGGACATCCCGATGTACATCCGCCCTTTGAGGGGGTGTTTATGGAACGCCTGACGCAGCTGCTTTCCCGTCAGCGTCCGGATGTGGTGATTGCCACTCATCCGCTGTGTGCGCAGCTGGTTTCACGGCTCAAGGAGAAGGCGGGGGAGGGTATGTCTGTCAACACAGAGGACGGTGCTCTGCTGGATCTTCCGTTAATAACATGTGTTACGGATGTTAGCACCCATCCGGAATGGATTAACCGCAACACGGACTGTTATCTGGTGCCCAGCGGGGAGATACGCCGGAGTATGGCGGAAAGAGGGGTAGATCCCCGTCTGGTGTGCGTCACGGGTATACCTGTCAGAGACGAATTCAGGCATCTGCCCCGTCACAGCGAGGGAAAAAAGCGAGAATTGCTGATTATGGGAGGGGGACTGGGACTTTTGCCAAAGGATACTGCCTTTTACGAGGCCCTGGACAGAATTCCCAATACCCACACCACCATTATCACCGGCCGCAACAGGAGACTTTATAAGCGTCTGTGCGGAAGATGGGAAAACATTCAGGTGGAGGGCTATGTGGGCCGGGTGTGGGACTATATGGCCAAGGCGGATTTGATTGTATCCAAGCCCGGCGGTATAACTCTGTTTGAGGCAATTTTTGCCAGGGTCCCCGTCCTTACCTGGCCTGCCACCTTACAGAATGAGCGGAACAATGCCAGATGGATGGTGGAGAAGGGCATCGGCTGGGTGGCCAGTTCGGAGAATTGTGCCGGGGAGATACAGGAGATTTTGCTGGATAAGGGGTGTTTATCATCTGCGGCTTATCATATGGAATGTCTCAGAAGACAGCTGCAGGCGGGAACATTGAACCGGATGATGGATGTGGTGGCCGGAGAAGGAGGGATTCTGGTGTAAGAGCCAGATGGATGATTCGGCATTTTCCGGCGGGTGTTAAGTGCCTGCCGGGTCAAATAAGTGGCAGATATGCAGGAAAGAGGTAAGTTTGGATGCTTCACATCCAAATACGTATTAAGGGATATTGCAGGCGCAGCCAGCAATATCCACGAAGAGGTAAGTTTGGATGTGAAACATCCAAATACGTATTAACGCAGTATCGCAGGCTCGGCCTGCGATATGCAGGAAAGAGGTTAATATGATACAGGGAAAGAAGAAATATTTGGGGAGTATATTCCTGGTGATTATGATGGTCGTGACCGGAGCGGTACTGTTTCGGGGACAGCCCCTGGGTCTGCTGTGGGAGAGCCTGAAGCAGGTAAAACTTCCCTTTCTTTTTGGAGGATTATTATTAATGCTGGGTTATGTGGGGTGTGAGGCCCTGTGTACCCGCCGGATCCTGGGCCGGCTGGGGCACAGGGTTCCCTACAGGCGATGTCTGGGCTACTCTTTTGTAGGCTTTTATGTGAGTTCCATCACACCTTCTGCCACAGGAGGGCAGCCCGCTCAGATCTATTGTATGAGCCAGGACCGGATTCCCGCAGCTCATGGGGCGCTGAACATGATGTTGATCGCCGCCTGCTATCAGACCGCAACATTGATCTGGGGCGGGGGTATATGGCTGTTCTGCCCCAGGGCCGGGGTGTTTCAGGGGGGGATGGGCCTGCTGTTGTTCTACGGAGCGGGTATGATGGTTCTGCTCACAGTGGGAATGGGCATGGTGATGTTCCTGCCGGGGGTATCCCGCCGGATCTGCGGGGGGATTCTATGGCTCCTGGAAATGCTTCACCTGCTGCGCAATCCTTCTGCCCTGCGGAAAAGGCTGGAACATCAGCTGGCGGAGTATGCAAAGGGAGCGGACTGCATAAAGACCAATCCCGGACTGGCCTTTCAGGTGCTGGTTCTGTGTTTGATTCAGCTGGGGCTGCTGTTCTCAGTGCCCTGGATGGTATATCTTGCTTTCGGCCTTCAGGGGCACAGCTGGCTTCAGATAGCGGGTCTTCAGGCGCTGCTCACTCTGGCGGTCAGCAACTTGCCTCTGCCCGGCGCCGTGGGGCCCGCGGAGGGCGGATTTGTGACCGCGTTTACCACCGTGTTCGGGGCCGGTATGGTCACACCGGCCATGTTGGTTTCCAGAGGCATCAGCTTCTATGCCTTTCTGCTCATAAGTTTCCTGGTCGCCATGGCTGTGCATCTGCGGCTCCGCCGCCAGGCCAGGGAGCGTACATTGCGTGAGATGACGGCTTCCAGACAGGGAGGCCGGGCAAAGGCCATACGCAGATATCTTCGGACCATAGGACAGGAAGCTTAGCGGGCGGCAGGGATACCCTGCAGAAAAATATTTTCAAAGGAAGGCATTGTCAAAGCGGCACTTGTGCAATGCCTTCTTTTTTGTGCTGTACATAAATATCTTTTTCCTGTAAAATAAAGGATAGCATCTGCCCTTCCAGGCGCGGGATACAATTACGGAATTAGAGGAGCAGCAACAGGCATGAATGATAGAGGATGTACAAAACTGGTGATGGGAATTTTGGCCCATGTGGATGCGGGCAAGACTACGCTGGCGGAGGGAATATTGTACCTGACCGGGGAGATTCGCAAGCTGGGCCGGGTGGATCACGGGGATGCCTTTCTGGACACCCATGCCCTGGAAAAAGCCAGGGGGATTACCATTTTCTCCAAACAGGCCCAAATAAGCGTTGACTGTGACGGTCAGACCCGGGAAATCACCCTGCTGGACACGCCGGGGCATGTGGATTTCTCCGCTGAGACAGAGCGCACACTGCAGGTATTGGATGCGGCTATTCTGGTGATCAGCGGTGCGGACGGTGTGCAGGGGCATGTGGAGACTTTGTGGAAACTATTGAAACGCTATGGAATCCCCACTTACCTGTTTATCAACAAGATGGACCAGCCGGGGACGGATCCGCAGGCATTGCTGAAACAACTGCGGGAGCAGTTGGATGAGAATTGTGTGGATTTCAGCGTGGCGGATGCATTTCTGGGAGTGGCGGATGCGGACAATTACTCACCGGGTCAATCGGAACATACAAAACAGAAGAAACCGGGAGAAGAACAGCGGGAAAATGTGGAACAACTCACCCGGGAGCAGTGGCTGGATAAAGCCGCTCTGTGCGGTGAGGAACTGATGGAGACCTATCTGGAGCAGGGCCGGTTGACCGTGCCGGACATTCGCGAGGCCATCCGCAGACGGCAGCTTTTTCCCTGTTATTTCGGATCGGCGCTAAAACTGTGGGGAGTGGAGGAACTGCTGCAGGGCGTCGCCCGCTATACCTATGATCCGGTCTATGGGCAGGAATTGGCAGCCAGAGTCTATAAGATCGAGAGGGATGCAGGCGGCAGCCGTTTAACCAATCTGAAAGTGACCGGAGGAAGTCTGAAGGTGAAGGGATTGCTGGGCGGAGAGAAGATTGACCAGATCAGAATATACTCCGGAGCGGGGTACCGGCTGGCGGACGAGGCCCCGGCGGGATGTGTCTGCGCCGTCACGGGTCTTGGCAGGACCTACAGCGGTCAGGGACTGGGCGCCCAGGCCGACGGGGAGAAGCCCAGCCTGGTGCCGGTGCTCAGTTACCGGGTGGAACTGCCGGAGGGCTGCGATGTGCATAAGATGCTGAAAAACTTATATCAGTTGGAGGAGGAGATCCCGGAGCTGCATATTCTGTGGCAGGAGGGCAGGAATCCTGCGGAGGGAGAGATTCATGCCCAGGTTATGGGACAGGTGCAGATCGAGATTCTGCAGGAACTGATTGCCCGGCGTTTCGGTGTGCAGGCGTCCTTTGGAGAGGGCAGCATTGTCTATCAGGAGACTATCACAAGGCCTGTGGAGGGCGTGGGACATTTCGAGCCGCTGCGTCACTATGCGGAGGTGCATCTGCTGTTAGAGCCGGGAGAGCCGGGCAGCGGCCTGGTGCTGCAGGCGGACTGCTGTGAGGATGATTTGGACAGAAACTGGCAGCGGCTGGTGCTGACGCACTTGGAGGAAAAGCGGCACACAGGCGTATTGACCAATTCAGTCATAACGGATATGCGGATTACTTTGATTGCCGGGAGGGCGCATTTGAAGCACACGGAGGGCGGGGACTTCCGCCAGGCCACCTACCGGGCCCTGCGGCAGGGGCTGATGAAGGCGCATAGCCGTCTGCTGGAACCCATGTATGCCTATACGCTGGATGTGCCCACGGAGAATCTGGGGCGGGCCATGAGCGATATCCAGAAAAAGAGCGGTAGTTTTGAGGCCCCGGAGACTCTGGTGGAGCGCAGCATACTCAGGGGAACGGCTCCGGCGGCCACATTAAACGGTTATCAGATGGAGGTGAACGCCTACACCAAGGGCAGAGGCAGACTCTCCTGCCGATTCCATGGCTATGCTCCCTGTCATAATGAGCAGGAGATTATTGAGAGCCATGGCTACGACCCCGAGCGTGATTTGGACAATCCCGCAGACTCGGTGTTTTGTGCTCATGGGGCGGGTTTTATTGTGCCCTGGCAGCAGGTGGAGAACTATGCCCATGTGGATACAGGGGACAAGCTGCGGCAGCTTTTGCCGGAGGTGTTTGGCCAACCTGGGGGTGAGGAGGGAGATTTCCCACCCGGAAATTCCCGGGTGGGAGGAGGCGGAGACATTTCGGTACAATCCCGGACGAGGGGGAGTGGGGGCGCTTCGGCGCAGTCTCAGGCGGACGGAGGGCGGGATGGCACATTTTCCCGGGAAGAGCGTTCCATCAGCCAGGAGGAGATCGAGGAGATCTATCTGCGCACTTATGGAACAAGGGCGCTGGATAAAAACCCCTGGAACAGGCCCGCCGCTCCTGCCAGAAGCTCTTCCCCGGCCAGGGAGCCTGTCTATAGGGGGACGCCGGGCCAGCATCAGGAGAGGTATCTTCTGGTGGACGGATACAACATTATTTTTGCCTGGGAGGATCTGCGGGACATGGCCCGGGACAATGTGGAGGGGGCCCGGACCAGGCTCATGGACATTCTGTGCAATTACCAGGGCTATATTCAGGACACCCTGATCCTGGTGTATGACGCTTACAAGGTCAAGGGCAGCCCGGGCACGGTACAGAAATATCACAATATTCATGTGGTCTACACCAAGGAGGCGGAGACTGCGGATCAGTATATTGAGAAAACCGTACATCGGATCGGCAGGAAGTATCAGGTGACAGTGGCCACTTCGGACGCTTTGGAACAGGTGATCATCTGGGGGCAGGGAGCAGCCCGCATGTCCGCCCAGGAACTGCGCCGGGAAGTGGAGAACCATACCCGGCAGCGCCTGGAGGAGTGGAAAGGGCAGCAGCCGGGCGGGCGATTCTTTGCCATGGAGGAAAAGCTGCGGCAGGTGGAACTGCCGGAAACCCCCAAATGAACTGTACAGGCATTATATAGGCGGAGAGCCTTGATACAAGGTGAGACTCCTGCCAAATGGCATTTTGATCAAAAGATGCCTCGGCTGCGGTATGCACCGGGCGGTATCCCTGTCTGCTGCTTAAAGGTGCGGGCGAAATGGGCATAGCTGGAGTAGCCGGTCATAAGTTGCGCCTGGGTTACCGTGTATCCCTCTGACAGCAGCTGCTGGGCCAGGGCTATTTTCTGCAAGGTGATATAGCTGCTCACAGTGGTGTTGGTGTGCCTTTTGAAAATGCGGGAAATATAGTCGGGATGCAGGTAAAAATGCTCGGACAGATCATGAAGTGACACCTTTTCCCCAATATGTTCATCCAGATAGCGGATAATGTCGGCCACAGTCTGCTGGGTTGTGGAGATACACACATGGGGCTGGTTCCCGGGATGGTGCTGCACGAGAGCGTCTACGGAAGTCATACATTCCAGAAAGCATGCGGCCGCCTCGAAAAAGCTGTGATCATGCAGGGTAAGCAGCCTTTCAAAATTTTCCTGCAGGGTGTGCATTATAGGGGCAGGAGGGAAAAGCAGCAAGGGATGTCCAAAATCCTGCAAATAGGCATAATGGGTGTTCTCCTGGGGGATGATGCTGCTTAGCCAGGAAGCATTGATTGAGAGGATATAACGGTCGTACAACACATCAGTCTTATCAAAAAGGCGATGTACGCAAAAAGGCGGGATAAGAACCAGAGTTCCCGGTTCCGCGGTAAGCACCTGGTTCCCCAGCAGCACATTGGGCAGGGGAGACAGGCTCAAATACAGTTCTATTCCATCGTGGATATGGGGCGGAATCTGGGCATTGCAGTAGTCCCTTCTGTGGACGATGCTAAAGGAAGAGGTTCCTTCCGGATAAAAAACAGGGTTTTCCATGATAATATGCTCCTCCGGGGGTTGGATTTGCTCCTCTGAGCCATGGATCAAGGTAATATCGGCGGCGGATAAAGATCCGCTGCCTTTTTCAGTTTACATTGTATCACACTGGGGGGCTTCTGTCCTGCCATATTTTATAGGAACCTACAGGTCGGATTTCATCATATTAGTGTAGGATTTATGCATTGTTTCTTGCGCGGTGTCAGTATATACTGAGAAAAACAGATTAAAGTCAAGTGACGGATATAGCTGTTGCGGAACAATATGCACCTGATTATGGAGGACTTATGAAAAGAAAAGTGGCTATTGTAGGATGCGGGGGGATCTCGCAGGTACATGCCCGGGTTCTCGGAGCTATGGAAGGGGTGGAACTCTGTGCTTTCGTAGACTGCAGGCTGGACTGCGCAGAAAAACTGGCCGAGCAATATGGAGAGGGAAGGGCTGGCATCTATGGGAACCTGAAGGAGATGTTGATGGCCAAGGAGCCCCAAGTGGTACATATCTGTACTCCTCACTATCTTCATGTCCCCATGGCTCTGGAGGTATTAGCGGGCGGCGGCTCCGTGTTCATGGAGAAGCCTCCGGCTATTTCCATCCGACAGTTTAAGCAGTTGGAGCAGGCACTGACACAAAGCAACGGAAAACTGGGCATTTGTTTCCAGAACCGATACAATCCTTCAACGAAAAAGGTGGACGAACTGCTGCGGGAGGGAAGACTGGGGGAGATCAGAGGCGGCAGAGCCTTTGTCACCTGGAACAGGGATGAAAATTATTATCGGGACAGTGACTGGCGCGGGAACTGGAAGACCGAGGGCGGCGGTGCATTGATCAATCAGTCCATACATGCCCTGGATCTTTTGCTTCGGTGGCTGGGGGAGCCGGATGTGGTAGAGGCATCTATGGGCAGCCATCATTTGCGGAAAGTGGCGGAGGTGGAGGATGTGGTGGAGGCGTTTCTGAAATTTCCCGGAGGAAAAAGGGCTTGCTTTTATGCCACCACCGCCTATGTCACAGATGCCCCGGTTCAGATAGAACTTGCCTGCGAACAGGGGAGCATCCGCGTGGAAGAGGAAAGGGTGACGGTAAAGTATTCACAGGGCGAAGAGGCAGTCTATCTGCTGAAGACAGAAGGGCCTGTGGGGAAAGCTTACTGGGGCAGTGGCCATGCTTCCTGCATCGGTGATTTTTACCGCAGTCTTGAGACGGGAACCCCATATGCGAATGACTTGGCCTCGGTAACCAATACCATGCAGGTTATGATGCGGATGTATCAAAGCGCAGGAATGCGGAACTAAAAACAGCGTCTGTCTGGCCATGGCATAGGCTGGTACGGATGAGAAACTTTTATAAGGAGGCAGATATGGATAAGGTAAGTATGGATGTTTCCCATCCATTACCGATCAACGCAATATCACAGGCACAGCCTGTGATATGCAGGGATAAGGTAAAATTGGGAATTATTGGTATCGGCGGCATGGGCAGCAATCATGCGCGATGTATTGTGGAGGGGAAAGTGCCGGAGATGAAGCTGACAGCTGTGGCCGACATCAAGGAGGCCAGGAGGGAGTGGGCCAGACAAAAACTCCCGGCGGATGTGGCCGTCTACAGCGATGGCAAGGAACTGATCGAGAGCGGAACCTGTGACGCGGTGCTGGTGGCCACACCCCACTATCTGCATCCGGAGTTTGTGATCTGTGCCCTGGAGCATGGGCTTCATGCCATCACCGAGAAGCCTGCCGGAGTGTACACCAAACAGGTGCGGGAGATGAATGAGGCGGCGGAAAAATCGGACAGAGTCTTTGCCATTATGCTGAACCAGAGAACCAACTGCGTCTACCGCAAGATGCATGAGATGATTGCCAGTGGAGAACTGGGGCAGATCAAGCGGGTGAACTGGATTATCACGGACTGGTATCGGACCCAGATCTATTATGACGCTGCGGACTGGAAAGCCACCTGGGACGGCGAGGGCGGCGGTGTGCTGCTGAACCAGTGCCCCCATCAGCTGGACCTGATACAGTGGCTATGCGGTATGCCGGTGCGGGTACGGGCTTTCTGCCATGAGGCGAAATGGCATGATATCGAGGCGGAGGATGACGTGACGGCCTATCTGGAGTATGAAAACGGAGCCACGGGTGTCTTTGTCACCACCACTGCCGACACTCCAGGCACGAACCGCCTGGAAATCACGCTGGAAATGGGAAAGCTGGTGTGTGAAAACAATAAGCTTTTGCTGTACCGCCTGGGTGAAAATGAGAGAATTTTCTGCAAAACCTCCAAGGAGGGATTTGCCCAGCCCCAGTGTATGCTGGAGGAGGTGGAGACGGACGGGCAAAACGAGCAGCATGTGGGAGTGCTGAAAGCGTTTGCAGGCAAAATTCTTCACGGTACGCCCCTGGTGGCGGAGGGAACGGAGGGGATTTACGGCCTTACCCTCTCCAATGCCATGCATCTGTCCAGCTGGCTTGACAGAATGGTGGAGATTCCCTTTGATGAGGAACTCTTTTTGCGGGAACTGAACAAAAAGAGGGCGACTTCCAGAAAAAAGGCAGACAGCGGTATAGTGTTTGATACCACGGGAACTTATTGAGGCGTACCGACGGAGGACGAGACTTGGGCCGGAAAGGCTCCAACAAAGTTAATGTGGACAAAACGGGTGCGGAAAAGCCATTTCCGGGCAGATATAGGAATTAGACAAGGAGCGGGAAAATGTTTGAGAATATTGCATTGACAGGATTTGCGGATGAGATCGCCGCGTCTCTGGACACGCAGATGCAGGTGCTGGAAAAATTACATATGAATTACATCGAAATGCGGGGAGTGGACGGCAGGAACTTTGTAGAGTACTCCGCCGCGGAGGCGAAGGAGATCAGGAAACGCTTGGAGGACAGAGGATTTGCCCTATCTGCCGTGGGCTCTCCCATCGGAAAAATCGGAATCACGGAGGATTTTGCTCCTCACATGGAGTTGTTTAAGCATACCGTGGAGTTGGCACATATTATGGAAACCCCCAATATTCGGATGTTTAGTTTCTATGTGCCTAAGGAGAATGCCGCTGTCTATAAAGGGCAGGTCGTGGAGCGGCTGGGGCAGTTTGTGGACTATGCCGCCGCGGGCGGGATCGTTTTGCTTCATGAGAATGAAAAGGGAATTTATGGCGAGATGGCGGAGGGCTGTCTGGAGATTCTAAAGTGTTTTGCGGGAGAACATTTCAAAGCGGTTTTTGACTTTGCCAACTTCGTGCAGGCGGGACAGGATACCCTGGAGGCGTATGAACTGTTGAAGCCCTATATCGCCTATATCCATGTGAAGGATGCCATATTTAAGGATGGCAGCGTGGTTCCGGCAGGGTATGGGGACGGCAATGTTAAGGAGATTCTGAAGTGTCTGAAAGCCGACGGCTACAGTGGGTATCTCTCTCTGGAGCCTCATCTCTCGGATTTCACCGGCTTTTCCTCCTTGGAGAAAGACGGCAAAATCGGGAAAAAACTGTCGGGGGAGGAAGCCTTCACCCTGGCCCATGACGCTTTGGTAAAGATTTTGGAGACAATATAGAAGGCATTGCGTTCTCTTTCCCCCTGCTTTATAATTGGGAGCAGGGGGAAATTTTTATGGTATTCCTCTGGTCAGACTAAAACACATAATTCAAGAGAAATCCGTCATATCCTTTGCGATGAGATTCCCGGTGGGAACGCTGGCATGTAAGACGCCGGTTCCCTATACAAGGGTCAGGAACTCCATTACGCCCAGGCTGGACGCTTTGGCTCTTGACCTCTGCATAGAACTGGAGCGGCGGGGAGTCACCGCGGTGCCCATTCCCACCAACGAGAGTGTTTGGGACGAAAAGACCGGGAGATATCGCTCCATAATCTCTCAGAAACATGTCGCCCAGGCGGCGGGACTGGGAACCATAGGACGCCACTCTCTGCTGATCACGCCGGAGTTTGGGAGTATGGTCTGGCTGGGCTGTATCCTGTGCGGCGCCCCGCTGGAGGCGGACCCGCTGAGAGAGCGAATCTGCACAGACTGCAATAGATGCGTGGAAGTCTGCCCCATTCATGCCTTAGATAACACTGACCTGAACCAGGGCGCCTGCTGGGACTATGCGTTTGGAGACGATGAGAGCCGGAAGACTTGGGTGATTTCCTGCCATAAATGCAGGGATATCTGCCCTTATAATTTGGGGACGGAGAATAGAAAGTTGACGCAGTAGACAATGCTCTTCAAGGATTGGGACACTGGCAGCGGGCATTTGCAGTCTGGGAGATATTGACGGTATTTGAAATATCATTTGTGATTGGAGGGGAAATATGGTACAATGTTCCTAAAAGGGCGGCGCCATGCGGGCGGGATCATCCGCAGGCCCCAGGCAGCTGCAAAACAAAAATACGATAGGAGGATGGGACTATGAAGCTAATGTTTATAGGTGCGGACCATGAAGTGACGGGGAGCTGTCATTACCTGGAGGTAGACGGTAAGCATATTCTGGTGGATTACGGCATGGAGCAGGGGGTCAATGTGTTTGAGAATATGCCCCTGCCTGTGGATGAGGCGCTGATTGACTATGTGTTTCTGACCCATGCCCATATCGATCATTCCGGCCTGCTGCCCCTCTTGTATGCCAAGGGCTTTCGGGGGCAGATCTATATGACCCATGCCACGGCGGATCTGTGCAGCATCATGCTTCGTGACTGTGCCCATATCCAGATGGCCGAGGCGGAGTGGAAGAACCGTAAGGCCAAAAGGAGCGCGTCCCAGCCCGCCATGGATCCCCTCTACACCATGGAGGATGCGGAGGGCTGTATCAAGCGTATTGTAGCCTGCGGTTACGACACGGAGATCCAGGTCACCGAGAATATAAAGATTCGTTTTACGGACATCGGGCATCTGCTGGGCTCCGCAAGTATAGAGGTATGGCTGACGGAGAATGGCGCCACCCGCAAGCTTGTATTTTCTGGAGATATCGGCAATAAAGACCTGCCATTGCTCAGGAATCCTCATCCCACCCGGGAGGCGGACTATGTCATTATGGAGTCCACTTATGGGGATCGGTACCACAGCAAGGATAAGCTGGACTATGTGGCGGCGCTGGCCCAGATCCTGCAGGAGACCTTTGACAGAGGAGGCAATGTGGTGATTCCCTCCTTTGCGGTGGGGCGTACCCAGGAACTGCTGTATTTCCTGCGGCAAGTCAAGGTGGGCCGCCTGGTGAAGGGACATGAGGATTTTCCTGTATATGTAGACAGTCCCCTGGCGGTGGAGGCCACCAATATTTTCCAGGAGAACCGTCTGGAGTGCTTCGACGGGGAGGCGCTGGAATATGTGAAGGAGGGCATTAATCCTCTGTCCTTTGCGGGACTACGCCTGTCCATCACCAGCGACGAATCCATAGCCATCAATTTTAACACCACACCCAAGGTTATCATCTCCGCCTCCGGCATGTGTGAGGCAGGACGTATCCGCCATCATTTAAAACATAATCTGTGGCGCCCGGAGTCCACGATCCTCTTTGTGGGTTATCAGGCCGTGGGAACCCTGGGCCGTGCCATCGTGGAGGGGGCCAAGGAGGTTAAGCTCTTCGGCGAGCCCATCGAGGTGAGGGCATCCATCAAAAAACTGGTGGGCATGAGCGGCCATGCGGACAAGGACGGGCTGTTGGAATGGGTGAATGCCTTTGAGGAAAAACCCAAAAAGGTTTTTGTGGTACACGGCGAAGACAGCGTGTGCATGAACTTTGTGGAATGTCTGAAGATCGAGCATGGACAGAGGGCTTATGCGCCCTACAGCGGCTCGGAGTTTGATCTGATTGCCAATAAATTTACTTACGAGGCGGAGCCCGTACCCGTCAAGAAGAGGGCTGCGGCGGCCACCGGCGTATTTGCCCGTCTGGTAGCCGCAGGCCAGCGCCTGGTGGCAATGATCGCCAAGTGCGACGGCTGGGCCAACAAGGATCAGGCCAAGTTAGCGGATCAGATCAACTCGCTGTGTGACAAGTGGGAGAGGAATATTTGAGCGGCCCGTGGCTGTGAACGAGTGACGAGATAACAAGGAGAAAGAGGGACAATGAGCGTAGCGGACAATCTATTTATCAATATGTGCCGGGACATTCTGGAGAACGGCACCAGCACCGAGGGGGAGAAGGTGCGCCCCCATTGGGAGGACGGCGCTCCGGCATATACCATCAAGAAGTTTGGCGTGGTAAACCGGTACGATCTGTCCAGGGAGTTTCCCATCATGACCCTGCGGCGCACTGCCCTGAAGAACGCCACGGACGAGATGCTGTGGATTTGGCAGCAAAAGTCCAACAATATTCATGACCTGCACAGCCACATCTGGGACGAGTGGGCGGATGAAGAGGGGTCCATCGGCAAGGCATACGGTTATCAGATGGGGGTGAAGCACCAGTATAAGGAGGGGATGATGGATCAGGTGGATCGTGTGATCTACGACCTGAAGAATAATCCCTTCAGCCGCCGTATCATGACCAATATCTATGTGCATCAGGATCTTCATGAGATGCGGCTGTATCCCTGTGCCTACAGTATGACTTTCAATGTGACCCAGAAGCCGGGGCAGGAGAAGCTTATATTAAATGCCATACTGAACCAGCGTTCTCAGGACGTGCTGATGGCCAACAACTGGAACGTGGTGCAGTATGCCGTGCTGATGCATATGCTGGCCCAGGTCTGCGGTATGCAGGTGGGAGAGTTGGTGCATGTAATTGCGGATGCCCATATCTATGATCGGCATGTGCCGCTTGTCAGGGAGTTGATCGCCAGAGAGCCCCATGAGGCGCCGACTTTCTGGCTCAATCCGGATATTCATGATTTTTACCGGTTCACCAAGGAGGACGTGAGGGTGGATGGTTATGTGACCGGCGAGCAGATCAGGGATATTCCCATTGCTATTTAAGGATAAAAAGGAGTATGAATATATGAATATCATTGTGGCTGTAGACCAAAACTGGGCCATCGGCAACAAAGGGGATCTGCTGGTGCGCATCCCCAACGATCATAAGCATTTCCGGGAGGAGACCACAGGCAGGGTAGTGGTGCTGGGCCGCAAGACCCTGGAGACCTTTCCCCAGGGGATGCCCCTGAAGAACCGCACGAACATTATTCTTACCCATGATTCCAAGTATCAGGTCAAGGATGCCCTCATTGTGCATTCCGTGGAGGAACTGATGGAGCGGCTGCGGGAGTACGACGACCAGGATATCTATATCATCGGAGGGGACAGTGTGTACCGTCAGCTGCTGCCCTACTGCAATGTGGCCCATGTGACAAAGATCGACCATGCTTATGAGGCGGATGCCTTTTTCCCCAATCTGGATCAGGATCCGGCTTGGGAGATCACGGCGGACAGCGACGAGCAGACCTATTTTGACATTGCCTATCAGTTTCTGAGGTACGAGCGCAAGAACCGATAAAGTTGGGGAAGATATTTTTTGCAGGAGAAAAAATATCTTCCCCATTTTATAAGTTTATAAGAGTAATATGCAGGAAAAGGAAACAGAAAGCAATTCCGTCTTTCAAAATTAAGAGACAGGGGAGTTGAATAGACAAAACCTATTTTTATGGCAAGAAAGAGAGAGCATATGAAAAAATATTATCAATATTTATGGAAAGAAATTGTAATGCGTTTGTGCTTTCATATTCTATATATGTGTGCAATTGCTGCGTTGCCATATATTATAAAAAATATGGTTGATTGTAAATTCGAAAATGGTATTTATGATGTTATAAAATGGATTATTATATTTGCCGCATTTGTTTTAATGGGAATGGGAGCACAATATGTTACACAGCGTAGTGCATGGAAACTGGACAAGAAGTTTTATGAGAGGATTCGACAAGAGTATTTTCTGGCAATTATAAAGAAAAAAACCGGAAGAATTTGGTAAAAAAAAGATTGGTGAGTATTTATCACAAATAAATAATGATATTGCTGGCTGTGAAGAATATATAGAATATGTAATGGAAGTCTGTGAATCGGTTATTGGACTAATAGTATATGCAATTTACATTTTCCTGTTGGATATGCGTATTGCATGTATCATTTATTTGGCGGCACTTATTACATTGTTCTTGCCAAGAGTAACAGGTACCAAGCTATCCAATAAAAAGCAGTTTTTATTAAGTGAAACAGGAAAATATACAAATACAGTAATGGATTTATTAAAGGGTTTTTCTTTTATAAATCGTTATACGGAAAAGGCAATTTTTGATGAACATGGAAAATCGCTGCATTTAATGGAGAATGCCAGATATGCATATGGGAAATATAAAACATTTGCAAATGTATTAAATGGAAGTGTGATGTATATTGTAAATACGGCGGCATTTGGAATTATTGCCATATTATTATGTGAGGGGAGTATTACTGCTGGTGTCGCTACCGCTACTATTTCCTATATTCAGGATTTTATGTTTCCTCTCAGAACCATTATAGATTCAATCAGTGCGGTAAAAGCAGTAGAAGGAATAAAAAATCGTATCGTTGAAGAAATAGAGAACACAAGATACATATCAATCAGTAAAGCAGTGTTCAGAGACGAAGTCAGAATAGATAAGGTTTCACTTGCATTTGCTGATTTTGAACTAAATGAGATATCATATACATTTGTGAAGGGGAAAACTTATGCGATTACGGGAAACAGTGGAACAGGAAAAAGTACAATCTTAAAGATTATAACACAGCGAATAATGCAGAAAACAGGAGATGTATGGATCGATAATTTAGAAGCAAATTATGATTTGTGTAATGATTTAATTTTCTATTCAGAACAAGGCTCGCACGTATATGCCGCTCCTTATCAGGATAACGTGACGATGTTCGGAAGCTATAAATATGAAAAAAATATAGAAAAATTGACAGGGTCAGATCGGTATAACTCAATTTACGATTCGAAAAACTGCAATGAATTAAGTGGGGGAGAAAAACAGATTGTATTATTAGCAAGAGCGCTGTTGTCAGATAAAGAAATTTTAGTTTTGGATGAACCTTTTTCGGCTATGAATAAGGATTTAGAGGTCAATCTGACAAAAGAATTGTTGGGTTCCGGAAAAACCATTATATTGGTTACGCACAATATCGAAAAGGAGTATTTGGACATGTTCGATTACGTTATTTCTCTATAGGATTTTGGCTTTCTGAATGCGGGTAACTGCACCGGATCGTATCAATTTGCAAGAGATATCGAATACGAAAAGGAGCAGTTGATTCATGAACAGAGAAGAATTGTTAGAATTATGGTTGCGTGAAGACCAAGCAGCCCACATCCACGGATGGAGTTTCTCCCACATAAGAGGAAAGTACCAGGAGGGGAGTTTTTGCTGTCCCTGAGCCATCCCTGCCGCAATCTGGCGGCACGGAAAGTTACCGTTTTCTTCTGGTTGCCCAAAAGGCGAAAACCTGAAATTTCGTGTTGACATTGAAAGGGAAAGGTTTATAATAAACAAAAACGCATTTTCTATACACGGGTACAGAAAAGAGGAAAGGATGAGGGTTTGAGATGGAAAAGAAGAACATCGACTGGAGCAATATAGGCTTTGGATATGTACAGACAGACTATCGGTATGTGTCCAATTTCACCGATGGGGCATGGGACGGAGGTGTGCTGACGCAGGATTCCAATATCGTGCTGAATGAGTGCGCCGGGGTTTTGCAGTATGCCCAGACCATCTTTGAGGGCCTTAAGGCATATACCACAGAGGACGGCCATATAGTGACCTTCCGTCCGGATCTGAATGCGGAGCGTATGATGGATTCCGCGGCCAGGCTGGAGATGCCGGTATTCCCCAAGGAGAGATTTATTGATGCGGTGAATCAGGTGGTGGCGGCCAACGAGGCTTATGTCCCCCCCTACGGCAGCGGAGCGACCCTGTACCTGCGTCCCTATATGTTCGGTATGAATTCGGTTATCGGTGTAAAGCCTGCGGACGACTATCAGTTCAGACTTTTCTGTACCCCTGTAGGCCCCTATTTTAAGGGAGGAGCGAAGCCCCTGACTATCCGTGTCAGCGATTTTGACAGGGCAGCCCCCAATGGCACGGGCCATATCAAGGCAGGGCTTAACTATGCCATGAGCCTGCATGCCATTGTATCCGCTCATCATGAGGGATATGATGAGAATATGTACTTAGATCCCAAGACCCGCACTAAAGTGGAGGAGACGGGCGGCGCCAACTTCCTGTTTGTGACCAGGGACGGCAAAGTGGTAACTCCCAAGTCAGACAGCATCCTGCCCTCCATCACCCGCCGTTCCTTGGTTCATGTGGCCCAGAAATATCTGGGCCTGGAAGTGGAGGAGAGGGAAGTGCTCTTGGAGGAAGTGCAGGATTTCGCGGAGTGCGGCCTGTGCGGCACGGCGGCGGTTATCTCTCCTGTGGGCAAAATTGTGGATCACGGCAGGGAGATCTGTCTGCCCAGCGGTATGAGCGAGATGGGTCCTGTCACCAAGAAGCTGTATGACACCCTGACGGGTATCCAGATGGGACGCATCCAGGCTCCCGAGGGATGGATTCATGTAATCAAATAAAAACGATCCGGCACAATGCGTCCGATCTGCGAGGAGAACCTTTCGGATCGGACGTTTTTTCAAGAATTTTATAGACCGGTCATTATTCTGGTGCCCCTGCGCTGACAGAGGGGTATTATCTTGGGAGGAGCATGTCATGAAATTCCTGCACACAGGGGATCTTCATATTGGAAAAAAATTGTTTGAGGCGTCGGTATTGGAGGATCAGGCACACATTCTGAACCAGATCCATGAGATTGCCCTGGCGGAGCAGGTGCAGGCGGTGGTGCTGGCGGGGGATCTGTACGACCGAAGCGTACCTCCCGCGGAGGCCGTGACCCTGCTGGATGATTTTTTAACCCGGCTGGTGCAGGCGGGTATCCCGGTGATAGCCGTCAGCGGCAACCATGATTCCCCGGAGCGCATTTCCTTTGGGGAGAAAATTCTGGAGAAGCAGGGCCTGTATCTGGCCGGTGTCTATGAAGGCAGCCTGCGCCGGGTGGAGATCTCGGACGGGGAGACCAAAGTGTGCTTTGTGTGCCTGCCCTTTGTGAAGCCGGCCCAGGTGGAGGAAACCACCAGCGCCGGGGCAGTGGCGAGAATACTGTATAAAGAGGGACTGCTGGCGGATGATATAAGCGGGCAGGAACAGGATAAAGACACGGCGCAAAAACAGGAGAAGGCGGCTGCACAAGAAAATACGGCAGAGGGACCGATGACAGGCAGTGAAGGCATGGATGTATGTGAGGTTCCTATGCGCCAAGTGCTGGTCACCCACTACTTTGTCACGGGGGAAAACGGCCAGGCCCCGCAGCTGGCGGATTCCGAGACCAGTGTGGACGTGGGCGGCATTGACAATATCCCGGCGGATGTTTTTAAGGCTTTTGACTATGTGGCTCTGGGGCATATCCACAGATGTCAGCAGGTGGGCGAGGGGCCAATCTGGTATGCCGGAGCGCCCATGAAGTATTCCTTTTCCGAGACGAGGGATACCAAGAGCGTCAATATCGTGGAACTGCGGGGACAGGATCCGGTCACGGTCACCCGCAGGTATCTGACGCCTATCCGGGAGATGCGCTGTATCAAAGGACAGCTGCGGGATTTGATCCGTCCGGAGACGGTGGGGGCGGAGGGAGTATCCAGTGAAGATTATATCCAGGCAACCCTGACTGACCGGGAGGAACTGATAGACCCCATCGGTGTCCTGAGAAGCGTATATCCCAATGTGATGCAGATTTTGTCCCAGCGGTATGAGGAAACCGGTAGGGACAATTATGTGAGCCGTCTTCAGGGCAGACGCAGAGAGCCGCAGGAACTATTTGGGGACTTTTATGAAATGCTGACAGGGGAGAAACTATCCGAGAGTCAGCGGGAACTGGCGCGGGATGTGGCGGAGCGTTTATTAAGCCCTGAGGGCTGAGGGAGGGGCATTGTCCGGAAAGGAGCAGCATGAAGCCGATTCGATTGGAGATATGCGGGTGGGGACCCTATAAGGATGTGGAGACGGTGGAGTTCTCCAGGCTGGGCGGACAGGGATTGTTCCTGATCACCGGAGCCACCGGGGCGGGCAAGACCACTCTTTTTGACGCCATCACTTATGCCCTGTACGGGGCTCTGAGCGGCGAGGTGCGGGATAAGGAACGGGGAGGGGTCCGCAGCGACTTCGCAAAGCCGGAGACTCCTACCTATGTGGAACTGGAGATGGAGCACAGGGGCAGGGTATACCGTATACGCCGCAATCCGGAATACATGCGCCCCAGGAAAAAGGGAGGCGGGGGCGCGCTGGCCCGGGAGAAAGAGAATGCCGTCCTTTACCTGCCCGAGGAGCAGATTCTGGAGGGGGTCAAGGAGGTGAACGCCAGACTGCAGGACATTCTGGCGCTGGATTATTCCCAGTTCAAGCAGATTTCCATGATAGCCCAGGGAGAGTTTGCCCGGCTTCTGACTGCCCCGCCCAGGGACAAAACCAGGATCTTCCGGCAGATCTTCGACACGGGGATATATGAGAGGTTTACTGCGCAGCTGGGAGCCATGGCCAGGGAACACTATCAGCAGGTAATGCAGCAGAGGCAGATGCTGGAGGAGCAGCTGAGGGGTCTCTTTCCTGTCTTGCAGGAGATGCTGAGTAAAATGAAACGGCAGCAGGAGACGGCTTCGCCGGAGCAGGGGATCCATACGGAAATAGTCGGCGGGGCGGAACATTTACAGGAACTGCTTTCCGCCGAGTACCCACAATACAATGCCATAGAGGAAAGCCTGGAACAGCTGCGGCGGATGGGGGATAAGTACCTGGAACAGCTGCGCGGCGTCTATGAGCGGCAGGACGGGGAACTGGAACAGCTGCAGAGACAGCTTCAGAGCCGTGAGGAGGAGAACAGGCAGATTCTGTCCTATCAACAGGCTTGTCGGGAGGGGGAAGCGCTGGCAAAACAGCGGGAGAACTGCCGGGAGAAGGAGCGCAGGCTGGAAAAGGCCATGGCGGCTATGGGTGTGGAGGCCGCGGCAGGAGCCTGGAACCATGCGGGGGAGCGGCGGGATCGGCTGGCCCGGGAGGAGACGCTGCTGATCCGGGAGATCCGGGAAGAGGAACTGCTGCGGCAGGCCCAGGCTCCCCTTTGGGAACTGCGGGAAGAGGGAATCAGGCTGGTGGAAATCATGAAGCAATATGAGCTCATAACCGGCCAGTACAAGCGGCAGCAAAAGGACACGCAGGATTTGGACGCGCAGCTGACACAGGGCAGGGAGACATATCTGACCCTGGAAACCGTTGGCCGACAGGCCCAGAAAGCCTACGAGGAGGCTTTGCAGGCCCAGCGCCATGGGGCCATCGGTCTGGCTGCCCGGGATCTGCGCCCTGGCTGCCCCTGTCCTGTGTGCGGCTCCCTGGAGCATCCCGCCCCCGCCCATATGGAGGGGGATATCCTGTCGGAAGAGGCGCTGGAAGCCCTGGAAAAGGACTGGAAGCGGCGGCAGCTGGAGATGGAGCAGTGTCACGGGAAAGTAGTGGCACTGCGGACCAGAGCGGAAGACGCCCGGCAGCAGCTTCAGGTTATGGAGCAGCAAAAGCAGTCATTGCACAGGCAGCTGGAGGAGGAGAAGAGAGATCCGCTGCAGCCCCTGAAAGCGCTGTCTCCTAAGGAAGCCGAGAAGAAGCTGCTGGACTGCACAGAGCAGATGACCGCTCTAAAAGCCCGGCTGGCGGAAAAAGAGGCCCGGCTGGCCGCGGTGGGCGAGGAGCGGAGACAGGCGGAGGAGGCGGAATCGCAGACCCGGCAGGTATTTCAGGAGCAGCTGGCCCAGAGCGGCCTGGCATCCTGGGAAGAATTTCAGGCAGGCCGGATGGAGCGGGCCCGGCGGGAAGCGTTACAGAAAGAGATTCAGGTTTACCAGGAACAGGTGGCGGCCAACGCCGGGCTCCAGGAGCATCTGCGGGCCGTGATCAGCAGGGAAGAGCCCTGGGAAAACCGGCAGCTGGCAGAGCGTCTTGAGGAGCAGAGGTCTTGCAGGGCGGCAGCCCTTAAGACCGTCGGCAGCTGGGAGGGCTGTCAGACGGAACTGAAACGGGTACATGGGCTTTTGCGGGAGAAGCGCAAGGTGATAGAAGCGGAAAGCCTGAAATATGGAGCCGTCAAAGAACTGGAAAATATCGCTGCCGGCAATAACAGCAGGAAGCTGGTATTTGAGCAGTATGTGCTGGCAGGATATTTTGAGGAGATACTCCGGGCGGCCAATGTCCGTTTTGGCAGGATGACCGGGGGACGCTATGAGATGCACCGGGTGGAAGAGGTGGGAGATGGCCGCGTCAAGGACAATCTGGAGATCGAGGTGCTGGACTTTTACACGGGCAAGTACCGCTCCGTGCGTACCCTCTCCGGAGGAGAGACTTTTAAGGCATCTCTGGCGCTGGCCCTGGGGCTCAGCGACGTGATCCAGGCGGCCAGCGGCGGTGTGCGTGTGGACACGCTGTTTATTGATGAGGGATTCGGCGCGCTGGACAGTGAATCCCTGGATCAGGCTTGCGAGACCCTGATGGGCCTGGCGGAGACGGATCGGCTTATTGGCATCATTTCCCATGTGCCGGAGTTGAAGGAGAGGATCAGCCGACAGATCGTGGTGGACAAGAGCGGAAGCGGCAGCAGAGTGCGGCTGGAAGTGGGATAGGGTGAGGTGGAGATTAATTTGAAAAAGAGAAAATTATGTGGAACAAATTTATATAGACGATTTCTGGGCAGTCTGCTGGCGATTGGGCTGGCGGTTCTGGCCCTGAACGGCTGCGGCCTGGAAGGGCACTTTTCCAGAGTGGTGTTTACCACCGGTTTTGGCAGGGACGAAGTGTTCCGCATCGGGAGAAGCAACTGCACACTGCCGGAGTTCATGGTATACCTGGTCAACACCCAGAACCAATATGAGAATGTGTATGGGGAGCAGATCTGGAGCGTGGAGTTGGATGGCGTGACTCTGGAGGACAATGTAAAGGACACAGTGCTGGCTAAGCTGGCCCAGATCAAGACCATGTACCTGATGGCAAAAGATAGGGACATGGAACTGGACCAGGGGGAGAAACAGCGGGTGGAAGAGACGGCGCGGACCTATTACGAATCCCTGACGGACCGGGAGCGCCAGGTCATGGGGGTGGATCAGGATACCATCCGGCAGCTGTATACGGAGTACGCCATGGCGGAGAAAGTGTACAATCAGATCATCGAGGGGATCAACCCGGAAATCAGCGATGACGAGGCCCGCACCATCACCGTTGAGCACATTCTGATCCGCACATACACCACCGACGGCACGGGCAAACGTATCGACTATTCGGAGAGCATGAAGCAGGAGTGCTATGATCAGATTGAACAGTTGCGGGAACAGGCGGTAAACGAGGAGGAAGATTTTGCGGAGTTGGCGGCAAAATACAGCGAGGACGAGAATCTGCGTTTTTCCTTCCGCAAGGGGGAGATTGATCCCGCGCTGGAAGAGGTGGCTTTCAAGCTGGGAAACGGGGAGATCAGCGATGTGGTGGAACTGGATGACGGCTACCACCTGCTTCGCTGCGTCAGCACCTTTGACCGGGAGGAGACAGACGCCAACAAGCTGAAAATAGTGGAGGAAAGACAGGGCCAGGTCTTCGGCGGGGAGTATGATGCCTTCGTGGAGACCCTTGTGCGCAGCATGAACGAGGAACTGTGGCAGGAGATTGCGCTGGTTCATGACCAGGAGATAAGTACCGATGATTTTTTTGCCTTATATGAGCAGATGCGGAATCCATAATAAATGACAGTTAATGAAAATTTTAGAATTATAAAAAGTGCCTGGAAATGCCGTATTTCCGGCACTTTTTTGCGAATTGTTAGCACTCGTGCGAAATGAGTGCTAATTTTGGGTTGACATTTGCGGACAAGAGTTTTACACTTATCAATAGCGGCGGAAAATTTTAAACCGGAGAATACAAAGCAATGTATCCTCTCGGGAGTTTTTCTGCAAAATACAGAGTAAAAAAGAATAAGAAAAGGATGTGGTAAGTATGGCAGCAAAAAATGGAAGTTTGTCAATCAACAGCGAAAACATTTTCCCGATTATCAAGAAGTGGTTGTACAATGACCACGATATCTTTTACAGGGAACTGATCTCCAACGGGTGTGACGCCATCACCAAGCTGAAGAAGCTGGATATGATGGGCGAGTATACCTTGCCGGATGATTACAAAGCCAGGATCGATGTGGTGGTGGATCCGGAGAACAAGACCCTGACCTTTACCGACAATGGTTTGGGTATGACCGCCGATGAGGTGGAGGAGTATATCAATCAGATCGCTTTTTCCGGCGCGACGGATTTCATTGAAAAGTACAAGGATAAGAGCAATGCGGACCAGATTATCGGTCATTTCGGACTGGGTTTTTACTCGGCTTTCATGGTGGCTGACGAAGTGCATATTGACACCCTTTCCTATCAGGAGGGCGCGGCGCCGGTGCATTGGGAGTGTGACGGCGGCACGGAGTTCTCTATGGAGGACGGGAACAAGGAGGGCGTGGGCACCACTATCACCCTGTTTTTAAATGACGACTGCCTGGAGTTCTGCAACGAGTACAAGGCCCGTGAGGTTTTGAAGAAATACTGTTCGTTCATGCCCACGGAGATCTATCTGTCCAAGGCGGGCAGCCAGGAGACCCAGATCATCAAGGCGGAGGAAAAGCTGGAGGACGATGTGGTGATCGAGGAGATCCACCCGGAGGTCAAGGAAGCCAAGGAGGGCGAGGAGCCGGAAGAGCCCGGCGAGGAGAAGCTGAAGATTAAAAAGCGTCCTGAACTGATCAACGAGACCGTGCCCCTGTGGACCAAACATCCCAACGACTGCACCAAGGAGGAGTATCTGGCATTTTACCGCAAGGTGTTCCAGGACTACAAGGAGCCACTGTTCTGGGTACACCTGAACATGGATTACCCCTTCAACTTAAAGGGTATCCTGTATTTTCCCAAGATCAACATGGAGTACGAGTCCATTGAAGGCACCATCAAGCTGTACAACAATCAGGTATTCATCGCGGACAATATCAAGGAGGTTATCCCGGAATTTCTGTTGCTGTTAAAAGGTGTTATCGACTGCCCGGATCTGCCTCTGAATGTGTCCAGAAGCGCGTTGCAGAATGACGGCTTTGTGAAGAAGATCTCCGAGTTTATCAGCAAGAAGGTGGCCGACAAACTCTCCGGCATGTGCAAGACGGAGAAGGAGGAGTACGATAAGTACTGGGATGACATCAGCCCCTTCATCAAGTTCGGATGCCTGAGAGACGACAAGTTCTGTGAGAAGATGAATGACTATATCCTGTTCAAGAACCTGGAGGGCAAATACCTGACTCTGCCGGAGTGTCTGGAGATCAAACCCATGGACTCTGAGGAGACAGACGGCACCGCAGGTGAGAACGGCGAGACGGCAGAGGCTGGCAGCGCAGTGGATGAGAACGGCGAGGCGGCAGAGGCTGGCAGCGCAGTGGATGAGAACGGCGAGGCGGTGGAGGCTGGCAGCGCAGTGGATGAGAACGGCGAGGCGGTGGAGGCCGAGATCGTATCAGAGGAGCCTGGGGAGAACCAGGAGACAGAGGAAGGCAACGAGGAGGCCGAGGAAGAGAAAAAGGAGAAGATCATTTACTATGTGACGGACGAGCGGCAGCAGAGCCAGTATATCAATATGTTCAAGGCCGCCAAGATGGATGCGGTGATCCTGACCCATAATATTGACCAGCCCTTTATCTCCCAGCTGGAATCCAAGAACGAGGGCGTGAAATTCCTGCGCATTGACGCGGATCTGACGGATACACTTAAGGCCAAGACTTCCAAGAAGGCTGAGAAAGAGATGGAAGAGCAGGCGGAAGCCGTCACTGCCATCATGAAGAAGGCCCTGAAGAATGACAAGATCACGGTTAAAGTGGAGAAGCTGAAGAACAAGAAGATTTCCTCCGTGATCACGCTGTCCGAGGAGAGCAGACGGATGCAGGACATGATGAAGATGTACTCCATGAACGGCATGGATATGGGTGGCTTCGGCGCGGAGGGAGAGACTCTGGTGCTGAACGCGAACCATCCGCTGGTGCAGTATGTGGTGGAGCACCAGGACGGCGAGAATGTGGAAATGATCTGCGAGCAGCTGTATGATTTGGCCAAAATCCAGCATGCGCCGCTGACGCCGGAGGCCATGACCAAGTTTATCGCCAGAAGCAATGATATTATGTTGATGCTGGCAAAATAAAATACAGGCAAAGCAGAGCAGCCCCTTCTTTCAAGCCCTAAATTTACATTTTGTGTAGATTTAGGGCTGTTTTTGTGTTATGATAAAAATTACGGCTTAGAGACTGTAAAGATTCATTCTTTAACAGTTTATTAGGAAGGATAGAGGAATACATCATGGAAGAATTGCGCTTTATCATGCAGTATATCAAGAGGCATAAATGGCATTACCTTGCGGGCATCGTCACTCTGTTCGTGGTGGATTTTGCCAATCTGTACATACCCAGGATCACCGGCACAATCACTGACGGGCTGACGGCCCGCACTCTGGACTGGAGCGGCGTGAAGAGATGTCTGCTTGGACTGCTTCTGCTGGGGCTGACGCTGGCCGTGGGACGTTTCCTCTGGAGATATTTTCTGTTCGGTTCCGCCAGAAAAATAGAGAAAGAACTGCGAGACGACATGTTTGCCCACCTGGAAAAAATGAGCGTGGACTACTTTAACGAGAACAAGACCGGCGATCTGATGACACGCTTTACCAGCGATTTAAACGCCATCCGCATGGCCATCGGCATGGCTGTGATCTCCGCCTTTGACGCCACGGTGATGACGGTGATGGTCATCGGGCAGATGATGGTGTATGTGAATGTGAAATTGACGCTGCTGGCGCTGATCCCCATGGTGGTGATCTGCGGCGGCACTATCTATTATGGAAAAATTATCCACGCCAGATACATGGAGCGCCAGGAGGCAATTTCCGATCTGACGGATTATGTGCAGGAGAGCTTTTCCGGCATCCGGGTCATCAAGGCTTTCGTCCGGGAGCAGGCGCAGCTGAAGGCTTTTACAAAGGCCAATGAGAAAACCAGGGAGAAAAACCTGAACCTGATACGGCTGCAGGCCGTGGTTATGCCTTTGCTGGAGGTGTTTATAGGCATCAGCAGTCTGGTGACTCTGATCTATGGCGGCTATCTGGCTATCCTGGGGGAGATCACCCTGGGGCGTTTCGTGGCTTTCCACCAGTACGTAAATATGCTGGTTTGGCCTATGCTGGCCTGCGGCGATGCCATCAACACCTTTGCCCAGGGCGGGGCCTCCATCAAGCGGGTGCGCGCCGTCATGGAGGAGGTGCCGGGGGTGCGGGATGGGCAGTTCTTTGAACTGCGGTTCGAAGAACTGCGGCTTGAGGCATCACAGGAGGCGGATTTGCAGGCCGCGGAAGGAAAGAGCGGGGCCGGCCGGGGGAAATCTGCTTCCCGGGCCAAGAACCGCCTGGAGGCCATAACCCGTCAGGAGGCCATAACCCGTCAGGAGGCGGAGAATATGCGCGGCACCCAGCCGCCCCTGACCGGGCAGATCACTTTTTCCCATCTGACCTACACCCATAAGGGAGCATTGGAGCCGGATCTGCGGGATATCTGTCTGGAGGTTCCGGCGGGCACGACCCTGGCGGTGATCGGACGCACCGGCAGCGGCAAATCCACCCTGGTCAATCTGATGCTGCACTTATACAACACGGATCGGGGTATGATCCTGTTGGACGGCAGGGATATCAACACCATTCCCCTAAAGGAACTGCGGCGGCAGATCGCCTATGTGCCCCAGGACAACTTTCTGTTTTCCGATACGTTAAAAGCCAATATCGCCTTCGGGGTGGAGGGACAGGATATGGAGCGGATCGTGGCCGCCACAAAGGCCGCCTGCATTCATGACAGCATTATGGAATTTCCGGATAAGTATGACACTATGGTAGGGGAGCGGGGGGTGACCCTCTCCGGCGGACAGAAGCAGCGCAGTTCCATCGCCAGGGCCTTGATGAAGGATGCCCCCATACTGATTCTGGACGACGCGCTGTCCGCGGTGGACACCGACACGGAAGAACAGCTGCTGCGGAACCTGCGGGAGAACCGCCAGGGGAAGACCACGATTCTGATTGCCCACAGAATATCCACGATCCAACATGCGGACGTGATTCTGGTGCTGGATGGGGGCCGGGCCGCGGAGGTGGGCAACCATGCCCGGCTTATGGAACAGAGGGGTATCTACTACGAGATGTTTGAGAAGCAGCAGCTGGAAGCCGCCATGGGCGAACAGAGAGCGGCGCTGCACAGAGAGTATGGGGACGAGCCGGCTGCGGAGGAGACAATGCATGTAATCGGCCAGGCGGCACCGTTGTCCCAGGGGAAGACAATGTCCAAAACAGACCAGGCAGTACCGCCGTCCCGGAAGGAAAACACATCGGCAGCGCTCCCGGCGCCGGGAAAGGAGGCGGAGTAATATGCGCAGACTATTGACATACCTTAAGCCTCACAAGTGGACTATGACCATCGCCACGACCCTGGTGCTGTTTATCATCGTGGTGGAACTGTACCGTCCCATCATCATCGGCGATGCCATTGATGACTATATCAACGGATACTATCAGCCCTTCCAGGTGACAACGGAAGGAACCAGGGAGGCCGTACCCTATGGAGATATATGGCTGGTCAGAGTGAATCGGCAAAGCAGTCATCCGCAGGACGTTCAGCAGGAGGACGGCCTGCTCCCAATATCCCGGGACAGCGAAGTTTATTACCAACTGTTTCTCTATGAGGATCACTATTATATGGCGGAAGGGCTGACCGCAGCCGAGAGCGCGGCCCTGACGGAGGGCAGTCCGGAACTGATACAGACCTATGTGGACGCGGGGGCCCCCTGCCTTGACAGGGAACAGCTGAAGGCCCTGCGGCGCTATGATTTTACCGGCATACTCTACGCGGCGGGGCTGTACCTGCTGATGATGGCGCTGGGCTTTGTGCTGAACGCGGTGGATACCTGGATGCTCCAGAAGATGGGGCAGAACATCATCTTCCGCATGAGGGAGCAGGTATTCTCCCATATCCATAGCCTGTCCCTGAGCTTTTTCAACACTACCCCGGTGGGCAAGCTGGTGACCCGTGTCAGCAATGACACCGAGGCAGTGAATGAAATGTTCACCACTATTTTGGTGAAGCTCTTTAAAAACGTGGTAAAAATTCTGGGCTATGGAGTGGTGATGCTGTCCATCAGTGTGCCCATGACGCTGGTATCCTTTGTGCTGCTGCCGGTGGTGGGAGCGCTGACCTTCGTATTCCGCTTCTATTCCAGGAAAGCCTACAAGATCACCCGCAACAAGATCACGGAGCTGAACACCTTCCTCTCCGAGCACATCTCCGGTATGAGGCTGATCCAGGTGTTTGTCCGGGAGCAGGAGAAGTATGAGGAATTTGAGAAAAAATCCCGGGAACTGTTCCGGGCCAACTGGCGGGAAGTTATGACTTTTGCCATCTTCCGCCCCAGCATTTACTTTTTGTCCATCATTGCCATGGTGATTGTGATTGGGACCGGAAGCTATTCGGTGCTGGGGGGCAGTCTGTCCCTGGGTACGCTGTTCATTTTTATCACCTATATCAGTTCTTTCTTTGAACCGATTCAGGAACTGGCGGAGCAGTTCGGCACTTTGCAGTCTTCCCTGGCCTCCGCGGAGAAGGTTTTCTCCATATTGGACGAGGAGCCCCAGATCCTGAACCCGCCCCGGCCCATAGAGGTAAACATTCAGGGCCGCATTGAGTTTAAGCATGTGTGGTTTGCCTATGAGAAGGAGGACTATATCTTAAAGGATGTGAGTTTCTTGATCCATCCCGGGGAGAAGGTTGCCTTTGTGGGCGCCACCGGGGCGGGCAAGACCTCCATACTGAATCTCATCGGCAGATATTTTGATATACAGAAGGGCGAGATTCTGATAGACGGCGTCAACATCAAGGAGATTGACAAAGCCCAGCTGCGCCGGGCCATCGGCCAGGTACAGCAGGACGTGTTTCTCTTTACCGGCGATATCAAGAGCAATATTTCCCTAGATAACGAGGATATCAGCCGGGAGGATGTGATCCGCGCGGCCCGGACGGTCCATGCGGACACTTTTATCGAGAAGATGCCCGGCGGCTATGACGCGCCGGTGACGGAGAGGGGCAGCACTCTGTCCGCAGGGCAGCGGCAGCTGATCTCCTTTGCCCGGACCCTGGCCTATGAGCCCCGGATTCTGGTGCTGGACGAGGCCACGGCCAACATCGACACCGAGACGGAGAGCCTGATCACCCAGGCCCTGTCTGCGCTGATGAAGGACCGCACCACCATCATGGTGGCCCACAGGCTGTCCACAATCCAACATGCGGACAAGATCATTGTTCTGCATCACGGCCGTATCCGGGAGTCCGGCAGCCATCAGGAACTGCTGGCCCAGAACGGACTTTACAAGAAGCTCTATGACCTGCAGCTGGTGCAGGAATAGGAGGGAAAAGGTGGAAATATAAAAGGAGCGAAAGCAGGTAATTTTCATATGACAGAGCGTACAATAGACCATTTTAACCTGGCCCAGATCTGCCGGTCCGGGCAATGCTTCCGCATGAATGCCAAGGGCGAAAACCGGTACAGCGTCATTGCCGGGAGACACTATCTGGAAATGGAGCAGCAGGGACAGAAATGCGTTTTTGACTGCGGCGAGGAGGAATTTGAAAATTTCTGGAAAGATTATTTTGACCTGGGGACGGATTACGGCTCCTATATAGGCAAGGTGGCCCGGGGAGACAGCTATCTTAGAAACGCGACGGAGTTTGGCGCAGGAATCAGGATACTGCGCCAGGATCTATGGGAGATGATTGTCTCCTTCCTGATTTCCCAGCAGAACAATATCACCCGGATTCGCAGATGCATAGAAAATATCTGCGCAAGCTATGGGGAAAAGCAGGAAAGCAGCCAAGGGAAGGCATATCATGCCTTCCCCACGCCCCAGGCGCTGGCAGTTCTGTCGGAGGACGCCTTGATGGCATGTAATCTCGGCTACCGCAGCAAATATGTGGTGCGCGCCGCCAGGGATGTGGCAGGAGGGCAATGCAGTCTGGAAGCGATCCGCAGTCTTCCTTATCCAAAGGCCAAAGAGGAACTGCTGAAATTATACGGTGTGGGGGAAAAAGTGGCGGACTGTGTCTGCCTTTTCGCGCTGCACCATCTGGAGGCATTCCCGGTGGACACCCATATCCGGCAGGCCATGGAGGCCCACTATAAGGAAGGTTTTCCCATGGAGCGTTACGAGGGCTGTCAGGGGGTGCTGCAGCAGTACATATTCTATTATGAATTGGCCGGAGACAGACAGCCGTAAGGAAGATGCGGAAATCTCTTGACTGTAAACCTGGTTTATACTTTATTATTGGGGAAAATATAATCCGGGGAGGCAGACATATGACTATAAAAGAAGCAGAGGAGCAGACAGGCTTATCACGATCCAATATACGTTTTTACGAGAAGGAGGGACTGGTAAAGCCCAGGCGGAATGCGGGCAACAGTTACAGGGATTACTCGGAGAAGGATATCGGGGAACTTCAAAAGATTGCCTACCTGCGCACACTGGGCATCTCTATAGAGGATATCCGCGAAGTTGTGGAGGGACAGGCAGACTTATATGAGGTAATACAAGGGCAGATTCCCCTGCTGGAGCGGCAGATGTCCGACCTGCAAAATGCCAGGCGGATGTGCCAAATGCTGCTGTCCCAGGGAAAAATCAGTTACGAAGACCTGGAGATAAACAGATATGTAAACGATCTGGAAGAATACTGGCAAAAGAACCGGCAGATTTTAAGGCTGGATTCCATCGACTTCCTGTTTATATGGGGAGGAAAGACGGCCTGGGTTTTGATCACAGCCGCAAGCCTGCTGATTGCCCTGTGTGCCCTGTGGGTTCTGCCGGAGCAAATACCGGTTCAGTGGAGCGGCGGCGAGGCTGTATCCCTGGCGGACAGGCGAACCATCCTTGCGTATCCGGCGGCCTGTGTGGTTATCCGGTTTCTGCTGCGGCCCATTATTGACACACGTATAAAGCGCAGCACTCTGTACAGCAGCCCAATCACGAACTATATAACGAACGGCCTCTGTTTTGCCGCCCTGTCGGCAGAGGTATTTATGATTCTTTTTGTAAAAGGAATTGTCACACACATCACCGTGATTCTGGCTGTGGAATGCATGATTTTAGTCGCTTTTTTGTGGCTTGTCAGAAAGAGATTACCCATAGGATAAAAATAGCTGGTTAAGCGGACAGAAAATTCCTGCCTCTTGATTCGCCTTGACATTTTCAAGGAAACCATGCAAAATAAACCTATGAAGATGTCCCAATTGACGAATTGAGTTCCCCAACGCGTATCGGAGATTCAGCGAGTGCTGGGAAATAAATCAGAGAGGTGTCCTACAATATGAAAAATATGGAAAAATACCTGTTGAAACTGGAGCCAGCGTTCCCCGGTATCCGGGAACGTTTAAACGCCGGGGCGGATGAGGCGGAACTTGCCAGGCTGGAAGAAAAGACGGGGCATACGCTTCCGGAGGAGTTCAGAGAACTCTACCTTTCCTTTGACGGAGAGGATCAGAGAGAAACCGGATTTATGGCAGGATTTATGTTTCTTCCGCTGAAGAGCGTACTTTATGAGTATGAATTTTTCAAGGGAGTGGATGAGGAACTGACAGCGATGGGGACCAGGGCGTTAAAGGAGGAGCCCCTGTCCGAACTCTGCTATATACCCTTTGCTTTTGACAGCAGCCGGGCGTTTCTTGTGGTGGATCTGTCCCCGGCGCCGGAGGGGAAATCCGGACAGATTGTGGCCGTGGACTATGACTGTAACAGAACCTATCTGCTGGCGGACAGCATGGACGAGTTTTTTGGAAGAATGGCCGCATGGCTTGAGGAGGGAATCCTTATCGTAAATACGGAGGACGGCCAGGAAGCCTTTCTCATGGAGGCCAGCGGACACCTGTTCAATTCCCTGGAAAAACTCTCCATACAGGAGGAAAGTGCCGACACAGAGATTCCGCTGCCTGCGGGCTTCTGGCAGGAACGCTATAAGAATAAATCCGTAGCAAAGCAGGTTCTGGACAAGGAAAAATCCCTGCTGATCATCAAAAAAACGGTGGACTGCGCACTGTTTGGACAGATGGACAACCTGAAGGAACTTATATTACATGATTGCAGACTGGAGCATTTGGAAGGGATTGCGGAGGCGCAGCAGCTGAAAAAACTTATTTTTGCCAGATGTACTTTTGACGGGGAGGACTTGTCCGCTCTCTCCCAGGCTCCTGCGCTGAAGGAACTGAGTTTGAACGTGATGGATGCCAGTGGATTGGCATCGCTGGCGGGACTGGGAACTTTGAGAAGTCTCAGCATCCGGGAAATCACAGGGATGGAATTGGAGAAACTGGGGGATTTCGGGAAGCTGCAGGAACTGAGCATAGAGGGAATGGGACTGCATGACGGCGATTTTCTGAAGGAACTGAGAAACCTGAAAAAACTGGATTTACATTGGCAGGTAATGGATAATCTGGATTTTCTTCCGGCGCTGGCGAAACTGACGGAATTTCACCTGGCTGCTCCCGCGGCAGACGAGAAGGGGCTGGCGGCGGTATCGGAACTTAAGAAGCTGAAAGAATTTGTCTACCCGGTGCGGGATCTCAAAGTATACGCAAATCATCCAAACCTTGTGACAGTAGGAATGGCGCCAGGGGGCGTACAGGGCTTTGAGGCATTTGCAGGCAGCAAGGTAAACAGCTTTATAGTCTGTGGCAGCCTCACGGCGGACAACAATAAATGGAACAGCTATGCATCGGAAGCAGACGGAGAAACCTGTGATACGCCTCGCAGTGAGAATGAAGAGATGGAACAGCTTGAGGTAAAAATGGGGCAGTATGTGAAAATTTATTCATATGGCCGGAAAGGGACACCGAACGGCCTGAAGCGATGAGTTTCAGCCGACAAATCGGCGGTTTACGGACAAGGGCAGATAGGAGAACATATGACAAAGAAACAACGTGCTCTGGCAATCATAGAGAAACTGAAGGAGGCATATCCCCAGGCGGATTGTTCCCTGGATTATGACCAGGCGTGGAAACTGCTGGTCAGTGTGCGGCTGGCGGCCCAGTGTACGGATGCCAGAGTGAATGTGGTGGTGGAAAAGCTGTATGAGAAATTCCCGGACGTGGACGCGCTGGCCCAGGCACCGGTGGAGGAGATTGAGAAGATCGTGCGTCCCTGCGGCCTGGGCAACAGCAAAGCCAGGGATATCAGCGCCTGTATGAAAGTGCTGCGGGATCAGTACGGCGGCAAAGTGCCCGACGATTTTGACAAGCTGCTGGCACTGCCGGGAGTGGGCAGGAAGAGCGCCAACCTGATCATGGGGGACGTGTTTGGCAAGCCCGCCATCGTCACGGACACCCACTGTATCCGTCTGGTGAACCGTATGGGGCTGGTGGACGGATGCAGGGAGCCCGCCAAAGTGGAAAAGGAATTGTGGAAACTCATACCGCCCCAGGAGGGCAATGATTTTTGCCACAGGCTGGTGAACCACGGCCGGGAGATCTGCACCGCCCGCACTAAGCCCTACTGCGATAAATGCTGTCTGCAGGATATCTGTAAAAAAGCGGGAGTATAGATGCCTTAATACAAAACGGCCATTTTAGCGGCGCCTGTGCATGGCAGATCGGGTTCTGTGTTTTAGAAAAGCGATAAAAGGAGAAAAACATGATGAAAATCATTGACAAACTCTTAGATATGCAATATCATGTTTATATGGTGCACAAGGAAGATTTGATGTTTTCCAATAAATCGAACTTGTGAAAAAGTGGGTAATGCACTATAGTGTTTTTACAACACGAAATATAATGTAAGGGAGAGTTTGCCATGAAGTTAAATCCACGTGAATTAGAAGTATTGAAGATCTTACACGCATCAGAACAACCGTTGACATCCACCCAGATTGTCAGAGCCGGTGAAGAATTGACCCAGAGTACTGTCCAGGCAGTACTGCGCAAGTTGATGGCTAACGGCATGATAGAGGTGCAGGGAGTTACCCATAGCGGTAATGTGTTGAGCAGGACTTTCGGCGCAACGGAGAAGTCAAAAGAAATTTTGACCCAGAGATTTCTTGATTCCTATAAAGATTACAAGAACATCATCAGCATAAGAATGGCCATTGAAGGTATGCTGTATATGGAAGAGGACGCGGAGAAAAGGGCAGAGGACATCGAGGCAATTGAGAAAATTGTTGCCGAAGCAAAAGCAGAGTTAAAATAGGAGTAAGGTTTAGCGGAACATATAAAAACGGCGGAGATTCCCGTCGTTTTTTATTATGCAGGTTATTCAGCTGACTTATCATTTTACTTTGTCTGTGCTTGACATCCCTGCGTATATGTGTTATGCTTCAAATAGTTTGAAAATCAAATAATTTGAAATTCAAAGTGACTGGGTGAATTAAAGGAGAATGAGTATGAGCATACGGATTATAACGGATTCAGGGGCGGATATACCTCAGAGATTAGGGGCTTCTACCGGGGAGAATCCTAGGGACGACCTGACGATCCTTCCCATGCATGTATATTTTGGGGAGAAGGAATTTCTGGATGGGGTGAATCTTAGCCACCAGCAGTTTTACGAAATGCTGATTGAGTCGGAGGAACTGCCCAAGACCAGCCAGATTCCTCCCTATGAGTTTGAGCAGGTCTATGAACAGGCAGTGGCAGCAGGGGAGCAGGTGGTGGTGATTACCATATCCAGCAAGCTCTCCGGCACTTACCAGAGCGCCTGTGTGGCTGCAGAGGACTATGAGGGCAAGGTGTATGTGGTGGACAGCCTAAATGCCACACTGGGGGAGAGATGTCTGGTGGATTATGCCCTGCGGCTGAAAGACCAGGGGAAAACAGCGGAGGAGATTGTGGCGGAGCTTACGCAGGCCCGGAAGAGAATCCGCTTGCTGGCCCTGCTGGATACGCTGGAGTACTTGAAAAGAGGAGGCCGGATTTCCAAGTCTGTGGCCATGGTGGGCGGTATGCTGTCCATCAAGCCCGTGGTGTCAGTGGTGGACGGAGAAGTGGTCATGGTGGGCAAGGCCCGCGGTTCCCGCAACGGCAATAATCTGTTGGTGCAGGAGATTCAGAAGGCCGGAGGAGTGGATTACTCTATGCCCTATTATCTGGGCTATACGGGCCTGGACGATCATATGCTGCGAAAATACGTGGAAGACAGTCGTCCGCTGTGGGAAAGTCATGTGGATCATTTGGATTCCACATCCGTGGGAGGCACCATTGGGACCCATATCGGCCCCGGAGCCATCGGGGTATTCTTTTTTGCGTCGGAAGAATAATCCTGCATATCGAAGGCCGCAGCTGGGGTATTGGGCGAATATGTAGTGAGAAGTGATACTTTCAAATTAACAAGGCAGGGAACCCTTTGAGATTTCCTGCCTTGTTTTTTGTATATCCGAAATGAGATTCATAGTAAACGATAATGTCATTTACTTTATTTTACATATTTCTCCAGGGTTGCCTTTACTGCTCCCACACCGGCGGATAACTGGGCAAAGTAGTTTTTGACCAGGTCGGCCATGTGGATGGCTGTCAGGTCTACGCCGAAGATCTTCTCGTTGGAAAGCAGAGGATCCAGGCGGGACAGATCCTTGGGAGTGTCGTCCAGCTTGTAATCCTTCACATAGGCTGCAGCAGCTTCCAGCAGGGGATCACTGCTGGGGGTGAAAGGATTGCCCGCATCATCCGCCGCCATCAGATAGCGCAGCCAGCCCGCATAGACCAGAGGAATTAGCTTTAAGTCCGCCACATTCAAATCCGGGCGCTTCTGATAAGCCTTGATGGTCTCGCCGAAGCGGATGGCCAGCTTCTGGGAGGTGTCGGTGGCAATGCGCTGGGGAGCGTCGGGCATAAAAGGATTGGGGATACGGACATTGACCACGGTATCAATGAACTCTCTGGGATCCAGGATGCCGGGATCCACCACCACAGGCAGCCCCTCCTGATAGCCGATAATCTCCACAAAGCGCTTCAGCAGCGGGTTTTTCATCTCCTCGGACACCAGGGTATAGCCCAGCAGGCAGCCGTAGATGGCGAGAGTGGTGTGCAGGGGATTTAAGCAGGTGCAGACCTTCATTTTTTCCACCTTGTCCACAGTCTCCCGCTGGGTGAAGATTACGCCGCCTTTTTCCAGCGCGGGCCGTCCGTTGGGAAAATGATCCTCGATCACCAGATACTCACATTCCTCCGCGTTGACAAAGGGGGCAACATAAGTGTTCTTGCTGGTGATGGCAGCGTCCAACCCCTGGATGCCGTCCTGGTTTAGCAGGGCTTCCACCTTGGCGTCAGGTCTGGGGGTGATTTTGTCGATCATGGACCAGGGATAGGACACGCTCTGGGGATCTCTCACATAGACGGCAAAACCTGCCTCCGCCAGCCCGTTTTTGCACCATGCATCGGCAAAAGCCCACACGGCGGCGGCCAGCTTGTCCCCATTGTGGGAGCAGTTGTCCATGCTGACCATGGCGATGGGTTTTTTGCCGCTGATATAGCGGTGGTAGAGCAGGGATACCACCTTGCCCAGATAGCTGTCAGGCGCCTGTGGGCCATTGGCATAATCGGCTGCTATTGCAGGTAGCACATTACCCCTGGCATCCGTCAGGGCATAGCCCTTCTCTGTGATGGTAAAGCTGGCCATCTGCAGAGAAGGAGCGGCAAAGATCTGTTTTAACCGATCATACTGGGCCTGGTTGGCGCTGTCCAGCACCAGGGATTCGGTAATACTGCCCACGATAGTCTTATCCACTGTATTGTCCGCTTTCAGGGTGGCCAGGATGGACAGGTTGTCGTGGGGCCAGTACATTTTCTCAATGATCTCATAGTCAAAGCCCTCCACGGCAATGAGGCCGGTATCCGCTATGCCCCGGTTTAACAGGTTCTGGAGTACATTGCACTGGAAGGCCCGGAAGATATTGCCTGCTCCGAAGTGAATCCAGGCGGGAGCGGCGTCCGTGGCGGCTTTCACCTTATCATAGTCAAATTCCGGGAGGCGGTAGCCGGCCTGGAGAAAGGCTTCCCGCTGCTCCTGTATGCTCTTTCTTGTCAGTTCCATTTTCTTCTTTCTCCTAATTAGAATTTCGCATGTGTCCTCATTTTTTATGCTGCTTTTCAATAGCTTCCCACAATCCGTTCAGGTAAGCGGCGCCCAGCGCCCTGTCATACAGGCCGTAACCGGGCATGGCCACCTCGTCCCAGATCATGCGTCCGTGGTCGGGACGGATGGGGCCTGTAAAACCGATGTCGTACAGCGCCAGCATGATTTCGTACATGTCAAATGTACCGTCGCTGGACAGGTGGGCGGACTCCTCAAAATCCGTGGGGGAGTTGAACTTCAGGTTCCTCACATGGGCAAAGTGGATGCGGCCCTTCAGGGAGCGGATCATATCCGGCAGATCGTTTTCCAGGTTGGTGCCGTAGGAGCCGGAACAGAAAGTTACACCGTTGTGCGGATTGTCCACCATCTGCATCATCCGCAGGATGTTGGCCTTGTTGATGATTATCCGGGGCAGGCCGAACACGCTCCAGGCGGGATCGTCCGGGTGGATGGCCATGTTGATGTCATATTTGTCACAGGTGGGCATGATGCGCTCCAGGAAGTATTTCAGATTGGCAAAAAGTTTCTCATCGTCTACATCCTTGTACATCTCAAACAGATCCTTGATCCGGGCCATGCGCTCCGGCTCCCAGCCCGGCATCACTGTACCGTTGGTGTCCCCGGCGATGGATTCAAACATTTTTTCCGGGTCCAGGGCATCCACAGCCTCCTGGGTGTAGGCCAGCACCGTGGAACCGTCGGGGCGCATCCGGGCCAACTCCGTCCGGGTCCAGTCAAAGACAGGCATGAAATTATAGCACACCATATGGATGCCTGCCTGCCCCAGCCGTTCCAGAGTGGTAATATAATTGTCAATATACTGCTCCCTGTCCGGTGTGCCCACCTTGATGGCGTCGTGGATATTCACACTCTCGATGCCCGCCAGTTCCAGACCGGCATCCTCGATCTCCCTTTTCAGGGCCAGGATGTCCTCCATCTCCCAGGCTTCCCCGGGAGTCGTGCCGTACAGGGTGGAGATCACTCCGGTCACACCTGGGATCTGGCGGATCTGTTTCAGAGTTACCGTGTCGTACTTGCTGCCGTACCAGCGCAATGTCATCTGCATAGATAATACCCTCCTGATATATTGTTCCGCAGCCGCCTCTCCGGAATACTTCCACACAGCCAAATGGTTTTCTGCATACCTGCATGTTTCCGTTGTCCGTGAAAGGCTGCTTTTATGGTGATAAGCTTTGTTGTCTACATTATAGAATATAAGGAAATGCAAGAAAAGGCCATAAGTTGCTTGAAAAAGTGTAAAAGTTGCTCTATTATGGTGAATAGTAGTATCCGGTAAAAGCCAATATCATGCAGGGGCACGGAGAGTAAGTTTTTTGCGTGTACTCCAGGAGGATCAGTATGCAGGAAATCAAACGGCATCAACTGGAAGCCACGGATGAGCGGCAGTATATGATCCAGGAAGGCTATGAAGTCTATGAGAAGCAGGGCGCGCCGCTGGGAGCCATCGCCTTCCATTACCACAGTTTTTATGAAATTATCTATGTGCTGGAGGGGGAGTACTCCTCCATGCTGGAAAATCAGACCTACCATATGAAAAAGGGCGACTTTCTGCTCATCGACTGTAATGTGATGCACAAATACCATTTTATGGAAAAGAAACATGATTCTTCCCGGCGTATCATACTATGGGTGACCAGGGAAATGCTTCAGAACCTGTCCGGGAAGGGGCTGGAGTTGAGCGCCTGTTTCCGGGTACAGGGTTCCCGCGCCTATCATTTCCCCATCTATTATGAGGAGATGCTGAGAGGGTATTTATTGAAAATGGTGATGGCGGAACTGCCGGACGTGCCTTCAACGGCGGCCAAGCAGGTGCTGGACCGGGGGTATCTCACTCTGTTTTTCGGCTATCTGAACGTGTTGTGCCTGCGCCGGGAGTATGGGCTTTCCCGGGATAATATGGTGTTCCACCCCATGGTGGAGCAGGTGTCCGACTATATTGACCGACACATAACCGAAGGGCTTTCCGTAGAGGAACTGGCAGATCATGTGCATATGAGCAAATATCATTTCCTGCGCAAGTTTAAAGAGCAGACGGGGGTGACGGTTCACAACTTTGTGCTGAACAAGCGCCTGCTCCGCGCCAGCGAGGAACTGCTGCAGGGGAAAAGTTTGACGGAGGTGTGGCAGGGGGCAGGATTTACGGATTACTCCTCTTTTCTCCGGAATTTTAAGAAAGCCTTTGGAGTCTCTCCGGGGAGATACCGGGAGCAGATACCGCAGTCCCTGGTTCTTTAAAAAAGAATATGGACAATTTATATAGAATATTGTAAAATATAAGCGGCGCTATATCAGGCGAATATTTCATAAATGCTTTGGCTTTAAAAGGATAGATGACCATCCGGCGTTTTGGGGCCGAGAGTATGGTCATGGTTTGCCGACAGAGGAGTTATAGTATAGAAGGAGAGTGGCATATGACGACGAAGGAATGTTATGAATTGATGGGGGCGGATTATGAGGATGTATTGGGACGTCTGATGATGGAAAAGCTGGTCAAAAAGTTCCTGTACAAGTTCGCAGATGCCAAGGATATGGAGGAATTGAAGTCCTCCCTGGCGGCAAAGGATTATAACACGGCTTTCCGTATGGCGCACAATTTAAAGGGGGTGTGCGCCAATTTGAGCATTACGAAGCTTGGTGCGTCCAGTTCCGCGCTGTGTGAGGAACTCAGGGATGGCAATTACACCGACAAAGTGGAGCCTTTGTTGGCTGAGGTTCTGGCGGATTATGATGCGACACTGGCTGCCATCAGACAGCTGCAGGCGGCGGAACCCTAAAACAGCAGACTGCCCGGATTGGTGTTGACAGGGCGGCGGAACTTAGATAAGAAGAAAGGATTAAAAAGGTATTATGAGCAACACTGTTTTGGTAGTGGACGATATGGAGATCAACAGGGATATTCTGACGGAGATCCTGAATGAAGAGTATCGGGTGGAGACGGCGGAAGACGGCCAAAGAGCTTTGGAGATGATCGAGGAGAAGCAGGATGAGTTGGCGGTGGTGCTGCTGGATCTGATGATGCCGGAGGTGGACGGATTTGCGGTGCTGAAGGTGATGCAGGAGAAAGGATGGATCGAAAGGATCCCGGTGCTCATCATCAGCGGCGAGACTTCCGTTAAGGCGGAGAGAAAATGTTTTGACTATCACATTTCCGACTTTATCCGCAAGCCTTTTGATAACGCCCTGGTGAAAAAGAGGGTGAGGAACGTGGTGAACCTTTTCCAGTACCAGCGGAATCTGGAGGATAAGGTACAGGAGCAGACCAAGACGCTGTGGGAACAGAATGAACTGCTTAGGCTTCAGGCCGACAGGCTGAAGAAGAGCAACACCAATATTATAGAGATTTTGGGAACTGTGGTGGAGTACCGTGATTTTGAGAGCGGCGAGCACATCAATCGTGTCAAGGGATATACCCGGATACTGGCAGAGCGCCTGGCCACGGAGTACCCGGAGTATGGGCTGGATCAGGAGATGATTGATGTCATCGTGTCGGCAAGCGCGCTGCATGACGTGGGTAAGATCGCCATCCCCGACAATATCCTTTTGAAGCCGGGTAAGCTCACCGACGAGGAGTTTGCCTGCATGAAGACCCACACCACCAGAGGGGGCGAGATTCTGCAGAACATCCGGAACGCCTGGGATGATGAGTATGGCAAGATCAGTTACCAGATCTGCCGCCATCACCATGAGAAGTTTGACGGACGCGGATACCCGGACGGGCTGGTGGGAGACGAGATCCCTATTGCCGCCCAGATTGTATCCATCGCGGATGTATATGACGCGCTGGTGAACGAGCGGGTCTATAAGGATGCTTTTCCCAAGGAGGAGGCGTTCCGCATGATCACCGAGGGGGAGTGCGGCAAGTTCAACCCCAAGCTGCTGGAGTGCTTCCGCATAGAGCGTAAGGCTTTTGAGGAACTGAAGGTATCCTATGATCATAAGGAAAATACGGAGTGCTAGAAGCGTGAAAAGAGGGGGAGCCTCCTGCCGGGGGGGCAGCCCTTCTTTTGTTTCTTAAGAATTGCATAAGGCAGTTGATTTCACAGAAGGATTTCGTTTATACTGGGAATGAAAACGCGGTATGCCAAATCAAAAATATATTGGCGCCATAGCGCGGGCACAGTCTGCGCTATGTGGGGGGATGAGAATGGATGCGTTCAGAATAGAACAGAACAGGCAGACGAGGCTTGCCTATGATAAGGTAAAGGAAGTGCTGTGGCAAGTAAAGAAGGTGGTAAAGGGGAAGGATGACAGCGTGGAAAAGGCGTTTTCCGCCATACTGGCAGGGGGCCATATCCTGATCGAGGATGTTCCCGGAGTGGGCAAGACCACCCTGGCGGTGGCCTTTTCTCATGCCATGGCGCTGGAAAACCACAGAGTGCAGTTTACACCGGATGTACAGCCGTCGGATATATTGGGTTTTTCCATGTATCATAAGGATACGGGTACTTTTTCCTATCATCCCGGTCCTGTCATGTGCAATCTTTTCCTGGCCGACGAGATCAACCGTACCTCCCCCAAGACCCAGTCGGCGCTGTTGGAAGTCATGGAGGAGGGGTGTGTGACCGTGGACGGCGAGAGCCATCCGGTGCCTGCTCCTTTTATCGTGATGGCAACCCAGAATCCCAAGGGCAGTGCAGGTACGCAGCTGCTGCCGGATTCCCAGCTGGATCGCTTTATGATCAATATGCACATGGGTTATCCGGATATGAGTGACGAAATCGAGATCGCGAAGGGCAGGAGCCAGCGCGTCCGTCCCAGGGACATACAGCAGGTGCTTACGGCAGCGGAACTGCAGACGCTGCAGGGCATGGTGGAGCAGGTATTCATACACGACAATATCTACAAATATATCGTGCGTCTGATGGAGGCCACCCGTCAAAACAGCTATGTGGAACTGGGGGTCAGCCCCCGGGGAACCATCGCCTGCACCCGCATGGCCAGGGCCAGAGCCTTTATACAGGGCAGAAGTTATGTGATTCCCGAGGATGTGGCGTCTGTATTCCCGGATGTGGCGGGACACCGGATCCGGCTGGGCGCCAGGGCCAGAGTGGCCCGCGTGACAGCGGAGGCCGTGCTGGAACAGATTCTGCATCAAGAAAAACAGCCGGTTTCCTATATGAAAAATCAGGGGGAACTATGATCCGTTACTTTTTCGGACTGCTTCTGGCAGCGGTCAGCCTTTACATTGCATCCTTATACGAAAGCACTGCGATTGTGCTGCTCGGCTTTATACATGTTTTTCTGATGTTGCTTTCTCTTGTATCTCTGCTGTACGAAAAAAGGAGTCTGCAGGTTACTTTGGACATGCTGCCCGCTATGGCAGACCAGAGAGAGCCCATATATATCCGGCTTTGCGCAAAGCACAAGCACCGGGGATGGTATGGCAGGATAAAAGTACAGGTAGCGGTGAGCCGGGAAGAAGACGGGAACGAAACGAACCCACGAACAAAGCATTTGGGAGCATTTTGCTCCAGAGTGCTTTGCTCCCATGCCCGGTGCAGGTGGCTGCAGGTAAAAAGCGGCTGCAGAGGAGCCAGAGAGCAGGAACTATCCGGCTTTCTGGCAATTGCGGATCCAGGCAGTTATGCGGTCTGGCTGAGGCAGGTGAAGATTTATGATATGACAGGACTGTTCTGTATGAAGTACCGCAGAACGCTCAAGGGAGAGCGGGCGCTTTTGGCGGTGCTGCCCAGGATCTATCCCATGGGGATTTTTCTCTCCGAGGCTGTCCGCAGTTTTGCGGGAGACGCGGAAGTGTACGATTCTCTGCGCAGGGGGACGGATGCCAGTGAAACTTTGAAGCTGCGTCCCTTTCAGAACGGGGACGATATGCGGAATATCCACTGGAAACTCAGCGCCAAGGAGGGCGAATTGGTGGTCAGGGAAAACAGTATGCCCAGGGGCTGTCCGGTGGCAGTGCTGGTGGAGACCGTCGGCGGCGTCCGGGAGCCCCGGCTGCAGTGTGCGGCCAGTTTGTCTTTCTGTCTGATGGACCAGGAGTGTCCCCACTATATGGCCTGGTACAGCAGCGGCCTGCGGGATGTGGTACGGGTGCGTGTGGATGACGAGGAGAGTTTTTACGAGGCGCTGCTGTACCTTCTGCGGGAGGGAGGCGCCGGGAGAGCATTGGATATACAAAAGCTTTACCGGGAAAAATACAGTGGCGAGCCTCTGCTGCATTGGATCCGGGTGGGGGACGGCCCCAGCATTCAGGTGGACCATCAGGAGACATTGCATTTGAAAGCATCCATGCTGGAAAAGGAACTGGGGGAGATGGAGTTGTTGTTGTGAGGAGAGTGATATGGTGGGCAAAAGGCCAGGGGTCAGCTGGCAGAAAAGCCAGAATGCCGGAAAATCACAGAGGCGGCTGTCAGGACGGATCCTGGCATTGTATATTCTATATGCGGCAGTGCTGAGTATGCTGCATTTTTTTGCTGTGCTCCGGATGGCCCAGGATCGGTTCGGTCTGTTGTCTCAGGCGGAAAGGCAGGGCTGTCTTTGGGTGGCGGTGCTGGCCGTACCGGTGACTCTTGTCTGGAATGAGTTGTTGCATAATCTGGGAAAGTTCAGGCTGCGTCTGGCAGGCAATCTGGTGCTGCTGTCGGCAGCCCTGCTGGGTCTTTGGTACCATTACCGGGATCAGGCGGAGGAATTGACCCGGGGATTCTATGGGCTGGGACAGCGTTATCTGGATGCCTGGAACCGCTATTTCCTGACTTCTCTGCGGATAGATCAGGCGCTCCAGGGAAGCGAAGCCCAGGAGCAGCTGGCCTGGGCGCTGCTGCTTACCGTGGCGATGGTTTTTTTGCAGACATGCTCCGCGCTGCTGCGGAAAAGAACTGTGCTTCTCCTTTTGCCAGCGGCCGTGTTGACGGCGGAAATGGCGGTAGGGCTGACTCCGGAGTGGCCGGGCATGGCCTGTATGTTTGCCGCGGGCGTGTTGGGGCTGCACTTGGACTGTAACAGAGAGTTTCAGCCGGTTCCGGCGCTGGTGCTGGCAGGGCTGTTGGTTCTGCTGATGCCATTGACTGCCGCGGTGCTGAAGGAGCCGGCTTCCCGGATAAGCCTGACCCATGACCGGCTGCAGGCTTTTCAGCACCGGGTGGAGCAGGAGATTCGGGATTATGACTGGCAGGCCCTGCTGACACTCCGCAGGGACGGTCGGCTGGACAACAAGAAGCCTGAATATACCCACCGGGAGGTGATGACTGTTACAGTCAGTGAATTGCCGGCCGATAATCTGTATCTCAGGGGCTATTATGGAGCGGAATATCAGAAAGGAGCCTGGGATGCAGGGAAGAAGGACTTTGACAGGGCCTGCCGCCGGTATGGCATAGGCGGCGAGGAGGCCGCCGGACTGCTGGCCGGATTAAGCAGTTTGGACCAGGCTTCCGCCTCCGCGTTCAAAGTGCGGTATGAACTGGAATATACGGGGCAGCGCAGCAGCCTGGCCTATCTGCCCTATGGGGCGGATCTGGAGACAGCGCAGGGGCATTGTCAGGTCAGCGGGGATTATCTGGCAGAGAAGGCCAGGGGGCTTAAAAACCTGACTTTTGAGGGATACGCTCCCGGCAGTCTGGTTTTGAACGATATGAGGGTATGGAACTCGGAGGTTCAAAACTTTTATACGTGGTATAATGAGTACGTGATGGAGCATTATCTGGCGGTTCCCGGGGAACTACAGGAAGTGACCGAACTAGTCAATTTGATTGTGCAGTCCGACGCATGCCGAAAAGCCCGGGAGGGATTGAAAGAGGAAGATGTGGCCGGGCGGAATTTGGCCCGGCGGCTGCTGGGCAATCTGGTGGCGCAGGAATTGCAAAGCCGTACACGTTACAATATAGATCCCGGCAGTCTACCCAGAGGCGTGGACCCGGTGGAGTATTTTCTGGGGGAAAATAAGCAAGGCTACTGTATGCATTTCGCCACTGCCGGAGCGCTGATACTGCGGCAGTTGGGAGTGCCGGCCAGGTTTGTGTCCGGGTATGTGGCGACACCGGACCAGTTCCTGCGGACTTCGAGGGGCTACAGGGCCAGTGTGAAGGACGATGCCGCTCATGCCTGGGTGGAGATCTGGTTGGAGCAGGTGGGCTGGATACCGGTGGAAATGACACCGGGTTACGGGGAGACGGGGACAGTCCTGACAGCCCAGGAGCGGCAGGAAATGGTTCTGCCGTCTAAAGAACAGGAGCCTTCCCAGAGCGTGGAACGGCAGGAGACGGAGGCAACGCCGCTTCCTACCGCCGCGCCGCAGAATCCGTCCCAGGAAAGGGAAGGCAGGACGGACATTCCGGGAAGGACGGATTCAGGGATTTTGGCTGTAGGTTCTGGAAGCCCGGGCCATCCCGGCGAGCCGGATGCGCCAGAGGGATGGGGATTTGCGGGGGAAGGCGGCTGGGCAGTTTTTGGTCAGAACGGCAGTCTGCGGGTGAGCCATGCGGTCTTGGCGCTGTTGGGTATCCTGGCGGCAGTTGGCCTGGTGTGGCGGACGGTCCTTTGGCTGCTGCGGCGCAGATCTGCCTGGTGGGAGAAAGTCAGGGCGGACATAGAGAGCGGCAGCGCCAGGAGTGCCGTGAAGGTCATTAACCGGAGATTGTATAAACGTTTGAGGCAAAGAAGGGCGGGCCTGCTGGCTTTGGGGTCGGATCAGGAGTATCTGAACGCTTTGCGGCAGCAGTTTCCCCGGATTGGGCAGGAGGACTGGGACAGGTATCTGGAAGTGGTCAGAAAGGCAGTGTATTCCCGGGAGGAGATCAGTCCGGAGCAGGCGAGAGAATGTTATGCGCTGCTGAGACGCACGGGGGCAAAAGAGAGGAGATTTTCACATAAGAAGGGGTAATAAGTGGAAGAATAAAGAAAACACGGCGCCCGAAAATGATGATTGGATGGGGGAAATGAAGAACTTATACTACATAACGCCAGAATTTACCGTACTTCATTGGTTAAACGTATATGGCTGGCGTTATGTAGTCAGGTTATTCGGAAATTTTAACTGTTAGGCAGTATAATTTAGGAGGAAACCTTGAGTAATCGGGAAAGAAATGAAAAGATAACGGATAACAGAGAGATTACAGATATGGAGGAAACTCCAAAGGGCGAGGATTTTCAGGTTCATGAGGACATGGAGGAGTTGGAGCGGCAGCGGAGGCAGCTCAGAAGAGAGCGTATTGCGGTCATGCGCCAGAAGAAGCGGCGGCAGGAACTGCTCCGCAGCTGGTCCCTGCTGATCACCGCCGGGGTGATCGTACTGGTGATGGCAGCATGGGGGGTGATCTGGCTGGCGGCGGGCCATGGCCCGGAGTACGGGGAGGGGGCCGGCGGTGAAAGTCAGGAAATCAGTCAGTCTTTTGCAAGGCTGGGGAAGGGCAGACAGTATATGCAATCTGAGGAGGAACCCCCGCCGGAAGGAAATCCAGCGGACAGAAATCCTATAGGAGAAAGTTTCCCGGAAAAGGGTTCTCCGCAGGAACCACAGGAGGAACTGCCCGAGGAGGAGTTCTTTGACTTTGCCCCCCATACCACGGAATATACGGTGGGTTTTCCGGAGGCGGGAAGGGGCGTATACAGCACCAACGGCATATTGATAGATGTGGAGAAGGAGGAAATCCTGGCCTGCCGGGAGCCTTACCAGCGTATCAACCCTGCGTCCATGACCAAGATTCTCACTCTGCTGGTGGCTGCGGAGCATGTGGAGGATTTGCAGGATACCTTTACCATGACCATTGAGATCACAGACTACACATATCTGCATGGCTGTAGCGTAGCGGGTTTTGGTGTGGGGGAGGTGGTGACTGTGGAGGAGTTGATGTACGGCACAATATTGCCTTCCGGCGCAGATGCGGCCATGGCGCTGGCGGAGTATGTGGCGGGATCCCAAGAGGCTTTTGTGGAGATGATGAATCAGAAGCTGGAGCAGCTGGGAAGGTCTGACAGCGCCCACTTTACTAACTGTGTGGGACTGTATGACGAGAATCACTATTGCACGGTATATGATATGGCTTTGATTCTTAAGGCGGCTACGGACAATGAACTGTGCCGCCGGATCATGTCGGCCCGCCGATATACCACTACCATTGCCACCCAGGAGCAGCCGGAGGGGATTACGCTCTCCAACTTGTTCCTGCGGCGCATCGAGGACAAGGACACCCACGGGGAGGTGCTGTGCGCCAAGACGGGCTTTGTGGATCAGTCCGGCAGCTGTGCGGCCAGCCTGGCTGCGGACTATGAGGGGCGGGAGTACATCTGCGTCACCACCGGCTCCATCAGCAGCTGGGCATGCATCTATGACCATGTGGAAATATATCAGGCGTTTTTGCCTGCGGCACAGGAGTAAAAAGAGTTGATAGGAGGGTCCGGCGGGGAGGCCGGAGAGTGGAACCATGCATCATGAATTGGAACAACAGAGGCGGCTGCGTATCAGGCAGCTGAAACAGTGGAAAAAGGTACTGTTAGAGTATGTGATCATCACAGTGGCAACACTGCTGTTGGTGGCAGGAGTGCATTTTTTTAAATTCCCCAATCATTTTTCTTTCGGAGGAGTAACCGGCGTGGCGGTGGTGCTGGGGGAGGTGCTGAATTATTCGGCGGCTACCTACACCTTTATTATCAACATGGCGCTGCTGGTCTTCGGTTTTATCTTTCTGGGAAAAGACTTTGGTATAAAGACTGTCTATGTCAGCGTATTGACTTCCGTGGGCCTGTCGGTCATGGAAAAGTGGTTTCCGCTGACGGCTCCCCTGACGGAGCAGCCGGTGCTGGAACTGATCTTTGCCATCTTTCTTCCGGCGCTGAGCGCGGCGATCTTATTCAACATCGGAGCGTCGGGCGGCGGGACGGACATTCTGGCTATGATCCTGAAGAAATATACCTCTTTTTCTATCAGTGCGGCTTTATTCCTGGTGGACTTTGTCATTGTGCTGGCCTCCTGCTTTGTGTTTGATATTCAGACGGGACTTTTTTCACTGACAGGACTGCTGGCCAAGTCACTGGTCATTGATAATGTGATTGAGAGCATCAACCTGTGCAAGGCATTTATGATTGTCTGTGATGACCCGGAGCCGCTTTGTCGCTATATCTGTGAGGAGTTGGGGCGCAGCGCCACCATTTACCGGGCGCAAGGGGCCTATTCCCACCATGCGAAAACAATGATACTGACTGTGACCAAGCGTGGCCAGGCGGTGCAGCTGCGCAATTATGTGCGCCGCACACAGCCGGATTCTTTCATTACCATATTTAACTCCAGTGAAATCATCGGAAAGGGCTTCAGGGGGCTGAATTAGTGTGAGTTATACTATAGAAAAAAAACAGTGTATATGTTATACTGTGGGATACAAAACTGCGGAACAATCATAGGAGGTAACAGATGGGAGACACACACAAGAAGGGGCTGAATGCGGATCTGGTATGGAATGACTTGGAGAATTGCTGCAGGAGCGAGGCTCTATGCGGCCGGTGTCAGGGAGAGTCCTGTACCATAGGCTTTGCCAGGCAGTGCGTCAAAGAGTATCAGCGGGAGCCTAAGAAGGAAGTTCCAGGGGGCACAGAGCGTATTCCCACCATGGATTTCAAGGTATTTGAGGAAGAGGAACTGGAAAAGGCGATTGCGCATATCCTGAGAGAATGCAAAGACTGCAAGGAAGATCACACGGAGAACTGCATCATCAATGTGGTTCGAAACTGCTACGAGGTGGGATTGCTGGGGGATGTACACCCCTATGAGGGAAGTGCGCTTCAGTACTTGATGTTCCTCAAAGCGAACTTTCCCGACAAAGCGGCGCGGATTGCAGAGCTTTATATGAGCAATTAAGCATCGGCCCTGGCTGAAATGGACACAGGATGCTGCCCGGTCAGATGACTTTTCGGATGACAGGCCCAAGGGAAAGACCCGGAGGGACGGCCACACATACCGCCACCACGGCATAGACGCCGGATACAACGGCTTTCTGAGAGAGAGTCAACAGCACCGCTTCCAGCGGCAGATTTAACACAAAATAGTGCTCCGCAATTTTTAATTTCAATAAATATGTTGTTGACAAAAGCAGTGGGAAAGGAATATACTAAATGTAGTTAGCGACTACTAATGAGAGTGAGTCGTATTTTTATGGAATGGGGTTAGCGAAAACTAATAAATATTAGAATAAGCAGGAGAGCGAAGAAAGGGGAGGACTATGTTTCAGTATACGATAGGCGTGGAGGGGATGGCCTGCGGCATGTGTGAGGCCCATATAAACCAGGCGGTGAGGAATGCGTTCCAGGTGAAAAAAGTGACCAGTTCCCATACAAGGAGACAGACAGTCATCCTCACGGAGCAGGAGATTCCGGAGCAGGACTTGAAAAGCGTGGTGGTCGGGGCCGGCTATGAGGCGGTATCTATAAGCCGGGAACCTTATGGGAAGAAAAGGCTTTTTTCGGCATTCAGGAGGTGAGTTACATATGATGATCAACAAAAGGCTGATCGGTACAGTCAGCCAAAGCAAAAAGTATGTGGCAGGAAACGTGGCGCTGCAGTGGTGTTCCCTGGCTGCCAACATTATCATGATGACAGGCATCACGGGACTGCTGGCTTCGCTGTATGCGGGGACAGCGGATGAAAGCGGTATCCTGTCAGCGGCGGCAGTGGCAGTATTGGCCGTGGGGGTGCGCTTCGCCTGTACTGTGGGCGCGAGCCGCATGGGCTATCTATCCTCCAAGGCGGTAAAAAGGATATTGCGGGAAAAAATCTACCGAAAGCTTCTGCGCCTGGGCACTTCTTACAGGGAGCAGGTAAAGACCTCGGAGGTAGTGCAGGTGGCGGTGGAGGGCGTTGACCAGCTGGAAACCTATTTCGGCGCCTATCTGCCCCAGTTCTTCTATGCTATGCTGGCGCCCCTGACTCTGTTTGTGTACCTCAGTTTTGTGAACGTCCCTTCCGCTGTGGTGTTGCTGGTCTGCGTTCCCCTGATCCCCGTGGCCATCGCGGCGGTGCAGACCTGGGCCAAAAAACTGCTGTCAAAGTATTGGGGGCAGTACACGGCGTTGGGAGATACTTTCCTGGAGAATCTGCAGGGGCTGACAACGCTGAAAATCTATCAGGCTGACGGCTTCAAGAACGAAGAGATGAACCGAGAGTCGGAAAAGTTCCGCAGGATCACCATGAAAGTGCTGACCATGCAGCTGAACTCCATCACTATTATGGATCTTATTGCTTACGGCGGGGCAGCGCTGGGCGTGATCATGGCGGTCACCCAGTTCCGGGCGGGAAACCTGTCCCTGGCGGGATGCCTGCTCATCATTCTGCTGGCGGCGGATTTCTTTATTCCCATGCGGCAGCTGGGGAGTTTTTTTCACATCGCCATGAACGGCATGGCGGCCAGCGACAAGATTTTCCGGCTGCTGGATCTGCCTGAACCGGAATTGAAGACAATGAAGGTTCCGGAAGATTGCGCTATTGTCTGTGATCAGCTGTGTTTTTCCTATGAGGGAAATCTGTCTTCTTTCTGTGAGTCTATGGATGATTTGGCCTATGAAAATGCATCGGACAGTGCCAAGGAAAGCGAAGTTCAGATGTCTCAGCAGGAGACCCGACGGAATAAAATACCAGAAAAAAGGGAGGTCCTGCACAGAGTTCACATGGAATTTCCCAAGGGCAGCTTTACCTCCATCGTGGGGGAGAGCGGCTGCGGGAAATCTACTCTGGCCGCTATCCTCATGGGACGGAACAGAGGATATGGCGGAGCGGTAAAAATCGGCGGCGTGGAACTGAGCATCATATCCGAAGAGAGTCTGATGGAGAATTTCACCTATATCAGCCACCAGAGTTATCTGTTCAAGGGGACGGTGCGGGAAAATCTGCTGATGGGAAAGCCGGCGGCTTCGGACGGGGAATTGTGGACGGTGTTGGCGCGTGTAAAGCTGGCGGATTTCCTAAAGGGGGAGAGCGGACTGGACACGGTTCTCGCGGAGAAAGCTTCCAACTTCTCCGGCGGTCAATGCCAGCGGCTGGCGCTGGCCAGGGCGCTGCTTCATGACAGCCCGATATACATTTTTGACGAGGCCACATCCAACATTGATCTGGAGAGTGAGAATGATATCATGGAGGAAATCCACAGGCTTGCCGGTACAAAAACGGTGATTCTGATCTCCCACCGCCTGGCTAATGTGACTGTCTCCGACAATATATATGTGTTGGAGCAGGGCAGGGTGACGGAGACAGGGAACCATGAGAAACTGCTTAGCGGTGGGGACGGCATGGAACTGCGCGCCGGATCCGGGGAACTGAGCAGTTTCATTCTGGACAGCCTGCGGGGGCTGCCCGAGATGATCCAGTACGGGCAGGGGGAAAAGCGCCTGGAGGAGATGAATGCCAGAACCGATGCCCTCTCGGCGGATGAAAAGCGCATGAAGCACAGGGCCGGATGCAGCACGGCGGCGGCAAACACCGCGATCCTTTTGTTTGACCTGGCTATGCTCTTTGTCAGCGCCATGCTCTGCCGAGCTGGCGGCGTGGATTTCTCCGGGGTACTGATTCCCACCATCGCCCTGTTTTCCTCCTTTGGACCGGTGATAGCCCTAGCCAATCTGGGAAGTACGCTGCAACATACATTTGCGGCGGGGAACCGGGTGCTGGATATTCTGGAGGAGACACCGGTGACGGAGGAAATCCGGGACGGCGTTACGGTGGATTTTGTGGGCGCCCAGGCAGAGAATATCACGTTTTCCTATGAAAACGAGAAGATTCTGGATGGCTTAAGCCTTGAATTTGCACCCCATAAGATCACAGGGATTGTGGGAAAAAGCGGTTCCGGGAAATCCACGCTGCTCAAACTGCTTATGCGGTTCTGGAAAACCGACGGCGGGGAGATTCGCGTTTCGGACACTGATATCGAGCGGATCAATACGGCGTGTCTGCGGGATCTGGAGAGCTTTGTCACCCAGGAGACTCATCTGTTCCATGACAGCATCCGCAACAATTTGAGGATCGCGAAGCTGGATGCAACGGACGGGGAAATAGAAGCCGCCTGTAAAAAAGCCTCGGTCCATGACTTTATCATGGGTCTGCCCCAGGGGTATGACACGCCGGTGGGAGAACTGGGGGATACCCTCTCGGGAGGGGAGCGGCAGCGGCTGGGGCTGGCCAGGGCGTTTCTGCACAATGCGCCGTTCCTGCTTCTGGATGAACCCACCAGGAACCTGGACAGCTTAAATGAGGCGGTTATTCTGAAGTCCCTTCGGGAGGAGCGGGAGGACAGGACAGTGGTGCTGGTGTCCCACCGCCAATCCACCCTGCGGATCGCTGACGAGGTGTATATGGTTGGACAACAGACCCGATCCTCTTGAGTGGGGGCAGGGGGCCGTGTGTGGGCTGGGAAGATTCGTTTTGCAGATCTCCGGAGGATTTTCAGCCGTCATCCGGCAGAGACAAAGAGAAAAAAAGAAGATTGGAGAGTCGTGATGAGAATTAAAAAAATATTGTATATTGTGGCGGGCTGTATTGCCATGGGCCTTGGAGCCCTGGGGGCGGTTCTTCCTCTGCTTCCCGCATTTCCCTTTTTGCTGCTGGCGGCATTTTGCTTTGCCAAAAGCTCCGAGCGGCTGCATAGTTGGTTCACCGGCACAAAGCTGTACAAGAACAACCTGGAAAGCTATGTTCAGGGAAAAGGCATGACCAGGAAAACCAAAATTCGCATTATGATAACGGTGACGCTGCTGATGACAATCGGTTTTATCATGATGGACCAGGTTCTGGTGGGGCGCATTGTTTTGGCCTGTGTGTGGGTGTTTCACATCCTTTACTTTTCCTTTGGGGTGAAAACCATAAAGGCGGATGGCCTTGTGGAGGGGTAAGGAGCATAGAAGAATGATAAAGGGCCAGTATGTAACTTAATTTACAGGAGAAATGGAGTTATGATGACAAAGCTTAAGGGATTGAAGAAATTCATGTTGCCTGTGATGAACGTGTACGCTTAAATGATACATCTATAAATAGATTTTAAATTTCCTGTATTCGTTAATATGGAGTAAAAAAATTGCCTGTAACTATAAAGAATGCCTATTCTATATTTTTCATGTATTTTTTTAAGGATCTATATAGAACAAATATGCTTCAAAGTTACAGAATATATTTAGTTTTATTTATTTTAGCAGGTGTGATCATTGCTATTGGTTTTATGCATATATGGCGTAAAAGTCGCATCAGAGCCATTTGTTTTCTGGCTTTGACAATATTAGCGCCTGTTGCGGCAAATGCAGTAGTATTGATTGCGACAGATACAGGAGTAGCTATTCAAATGACGGCTCCTTTGGCGCTTACTATACCTGTTTTTTTCTGCATTGCCAGTAAAGTGGTAAGCTATATTAAATTGTCTCTCTTGGTACAAGTGGTAGGAGTGGCGGTAGCTTTGGTATTTTTGTGGGGAAGTATATATCAGGTGCAAGTAGATCAGAATGCTATGTATGAGGGAAAGACTGCAGCCAGTACTATGGCAGAAGAAATACTACATGAACTCGCTGAAGAGGAGTGCCTAGACCCGGATTTACGGTATTGCTTTATTGGAATTCCTGCTTGGAATAGATTGTTCTATGTGAGTGATGCGTATGCTTATGCCAATAATTATGCGATGATTGGTGTAGGCTGGACAGATCCTGATTCCTCTATGAAATGTTGGAGGGGGATATTTCATTACTTCTGCGGAGTCAATATAAATATATGGCCTACGGATTCCTGTAAAGATGAAATAGCTGGAGCAGACATTGAAAACATGCCTGTATATCCTATGAAGGGATATATTAAGCAAGTAGGGGATGTGGTTGTTATAAAAGTAAATTGAGGAATTACCAGTTATAATATAGAGCTATAAGAATCGGGGACACACTTCCTCTTTATATAATAGATTATTAAATATTGTCACATAGATGCGAAGGTAACTAAGCCAATGCATTTTACTATCCACATCTTGCCATCCCTCTGTTGAATGCTAAGTGCAAATGGAGGGATGGTTTCGTTCGTTATTAAAAATATCTGGTAACACCTACCCTTGATAGAGTGCGCATGTGTTCATGCACTCACAAAATAAGTGTAAACGGTAGATAGTGTGTACCTATGCAAAACTGGAGCAAACCTGTATGATAAAAACAGAGCTGCTGCTGGTGGAAAGCAGGGGAACAGTGCGCACTCATTCCGGGCGCAAGTAGAATAGGCGTATCTTAAATTAAGAGACGGAGGCTCTGGTCATTCGATCGGAGCCTTATCTCATTTAAGTAATGCCAACTGGACCTTGCGCTGCTAAACCATAAAAGTAAAGTTTGATGTGTGAGGCAGGAATATGCATGAATGGCCAAAAACACAGAAATTGCTTTCAATAAAAGAATAGATTGATTTACAAATAAAAAGAAGATATTATAATTGTAGGGAAAGGCATATGCCAGAGAGAGGTGAAATATGGCGAGGACAATAAGCATAGGGCGTCAGGATTTTGAAAAGATTAGGATAAATAACAATTTTTATATAGACAAGACGGATTTTATCAGGCAGTGGTGGGAAGAGGGAGATGATGTAACGTTGATCACCCGTCCCAGGCGCTTTGGAAAGACGCTGAATATGAGTATGGTGGAGCAGTTTTTTTCGGTGGATTATGCTGGGCGCAGCGATCTGTTTGAGGGGCTATCCATCTGGCAGGAGGAGAAATACCGCCAGCTGCAGGGGACATACCCTGTAATTGCGCTTAGTTTTGCAAAGGTAAAGGAGACCTCTTATCAGGATGCCCGAAAAAGGATATGTCAGATCATTAAGGATTTGTACAACCAGTTTGACTTTCTTGTAGACAGCGGAAAGCTGAATAACAGTGAAAAAGAGGCATATCACAATATATCGGCCGATATGGAGGATTATGTTGCGGCGGATTCCCTGAATGCTTTGTCAAACTATTTGATGCGGTATTATGGCAAAAAAGTGATTATTCTGCTGGATGAGTATGACACACCCATGCAGGAGGCGTATGTTGGGGGATATTGGGATAAACTGGCGGCATTTACCAGGAGCCTGTTTGGTGCAACCTTCAAGACAAACCCTTATATGGAGCGTGCCCTAATGACTGGTATCACCCGTGTGAGCAAGGAATCCATGTTTTCCGACTTGAACAACCTGGAAGTGGTGACAACAACTTCAGAAAAATATGCAGACAGTTTTGGGTTCACGGAAGAGGAGGTATTTGCCGTACTGGAGGAATATTGCCTGTCGGATCAAAAACAGCAGGTAAAGGATTGGTATGATGGTTTCGCATTTGGCAACAGAAAAGATATTTATAATCCTTGGTCTATCATTAATTTTTTAGATAAGAAAAAGGTGGGAGCCTATTGGTCTAATACCAGTTCCAATAGGCTTATCAGCAAGCTGCTCCGTGAAAGCCCTCCGGAAGTAAAGAAGACATTTGAGTGTCTGCTCCAGGGGCAGAGCATTAAAGTGGGAATGGATGAGCAGATTGTGTATGACCAGCTTTCCATGACGGATAGCGCTATATGGAGCCTTCTGCTGGCCAGTGGTTATCTGAAAGTGAAAAGCTATAGGGCATATGCCACGGAGGATGGGGACTGGCGAGAAGACTATGAACTGGAATTGACCAACTTTGAAGTACGAAGTATGTTCCGTAATATGGTACGAAGCTGGTTTGATAAATCTTCATCCGGCTATAACGACTTTATCAAGGCGTTGCTGTTGGGCGATGTGGAGGCAATGAATCTGTATATGAATCAGGTGACACAGCAGATGTTTAGCTACTTTGATACGGGCAGTGGTGCTCAAAGGGAAGAGCGGCGGATCGGGAGCAATGCCCCGGAACGATTTTATCATGGATTTGTGCTGGGCCTGATGGTGAGGCTGACGGATCGTTATATAGTCACATCCAACCGGGAGAGCGGCTTTGGCAGGTATGATGTGATGCTGGAGCCCAAGGACATAACGACAGACGATGCCATCCTCCTGGAGTTTAAGGTGCAGGGTACGAAAGAAAAAGAGTTGTTTGACACAGTATCCGCAGCCCTGCGGCAGATTGAGGAGAAGGACTACCAGGCATCCCTGGTGGCAAAAGGGATTCCTGCGCAGCGGATACGAAAGTATGGGTTTGCCTTTTGTGGGAAAGAGGTACTGATTGGTACGCAAGAGGCATAAATTGAGATATGCTGCAATTTGGGGCTGCTACACGATAAGGCGTAGCAGCCTTTGTTGGTTACAGGGTCTGCAAAGAGTAAAAATGGATTGATTTACGAGTAAAAAGAAGATATTATAATTGTAAGGAAAGGCATAAGCAGAGAGAGGTGAAACATGGCTAGAACAATAGGAATAGGTAACCAGGACTTTGAAACAATCCGAAAAAAGGGATATTTTTATGTGGATAAAACCGGTTTCATACGGGAGTGGTGGGAAAGCGGAGACAGTGTGACGCTGATCATCCGCCCAAGGCGCTTTGGTAAGACTCTGAATATGAGCATGTTGGAGCAGTTCTTCTCCATAGGTTACGCCAACCGCAGCGATCTGTTTGAGGGGCTTTCCATCTGGCAGGAGGAAGAATACCGCCAGCTGCAGGGGACATACCCGGTAATTGCGCTTAGCTTTGCAAAGGTAAAGGAGACTTCTTATACAGATGTCCGAAAAGGGATATGTCAGATTATTAAAAATCTGTACAACCAATTTGATTTCCTCGTTGAAAGCGGAGTGTTGAATGACAGTGAAAAAGAGGCATTCCAAAACATATCAGCGAATATGGAGGATTATGTTGCGGCGGATTCCCTGAATGCTTTGTCAAACTATCTGATGCGGTATTATGGCAAGAAAGTGATTATTCTGCTGGATGAATATGATACGCCTATGCAGGAGGCGTATGTGGGAGGCTATTGGGATGAATTGGCGGCGTTTACCAGAAGTCTATTTGGTGCAACTTTCAAGACAAACCCCTATATGGAGCGTGCCCTAATGACGGGCATCACCCGTGTGAGTAAAGAATCCATGTTTTCTGACCTAAACAATCTGAAAGTGGTGACAACAACCTCAGAAAAGTATGCTGACAGCTATGGGTTCACGGAGGAGGAGGTATTTGCGGCGCTGGAGGAATATGGCCTGTCAGGTCAAAAACAGCAGGTCAAGGACTGGTATGATGGGTTTACCTTTGGAAGTAAGAAAGACATTTACAATCCTTGGTCTATCATCAACTTCCTTGATGATAAACAGGTAGGAGCTTATTGGGTCAATACCAGCTCTAACCGGCTGATCAGTATGTTACTCCGGGAGGGCAGCGCAGACATAAAGAAAGACTTTGAAGAGTTGCTGGGCGGTGGTACGCTTGAAATGGAGATAGACGAACAGATTGTTTATAACCAGCTTTCCACAAAAAAGAACGCTATCTGGAGCCTGCTGCTGGCCAGCGGGTATCTGAGAGTATTAAGTACAATGTTTGTGGAAAGAACAGGCCGTAGGTATTATAGGCTGGTGCTGACCAACAAAGAGGTTTGTATCATGTTTGAGGACATGGTGCGGGACTGGTTTTCCGAGAATGACTATTACAATGACTTCATCAAGGCGCTGCTCCTGGGAGATGTGGAGGCCATGAACACCTACATGAACCGGGTAACACGGGAGATCTTCAGCTATTTTGATACAGGTAAGAACTCCTATAGTGAGCCGGAACGATTTTATCATGGTTTCGTGCTGGGCCTGATGGTGGAATTGTCTGATCGGTATACAATCACATCCAACCGGGAGAGTGGCTTTGGCAGGTACGATGTGATGCTGGAGCCCAAGGATTTGACCAAGGACGATGCCATCATCCTGGAGTTTAAGGTGCAGGGTACGAAAGAAAAAGAGTTGTTTGACACAGTATCCGCAGCCCTGCGGCAGATTGAGGAGAAGGACTACCAGGCATCCCTGGTGGCAAAAGGGATTCCTGCGCAGCGGATACGAAAGTATGGGTTTGCCTTTTGTGGGAAAGAGGTACTGATTGGTACTGACGAGGCTTAAATCTAGGTGTGAGACAAATTTTAGGCTGCTACGCGCTAAGGCGTAGCAGCCTTTGTTAGTTAAGAGATCCACAAAGTGTATTGATTTACGAACAAAAAGTAGATATAGTAATTCTAGGAAAATGCATAGACAGAGAGAGGGTGCGCCGCCCTTGAAAGCCGAATGGACAGCCTGGAAAAAGAGCGGGAGAGGAAGGATATCCAGTGTGACATTTTCAGCAGTTTTGTAAGTATTTTTATTATGCACATTGTTTTTCAGCGCATTTTGTGATACTATACATTTTGAATATGATGTATATTATCTTGGGAAACATCATTCGCCTTGGGTGTTGGCTTAATTGCAAAAAAAGCAGATCCCCCCTGTAAAAATGTGAACTGTCTTTATAGGTATCTCTGTGAGAAGTATAAGGAGCCATTCACACAGGATGACTTACATTCTTTGGCGGAACTTATTGAGCTATATAAATCGAAAAAATGACTTTCGGAGAAAAGTAGGGGAATTGATTCTAAGTATTGGTTATCAAGGAAGTATAGAGTTTTTTGGTGCTTACATGGCAATACAATAAAACAAATGTATAAATTAAAGACATTTTCCTAAAATCTTTAACATGTAGCTAAATCTGTTCGTAAAATTTTGTTGCATTTTTCTTGTATTCCATATATACTATATTTATAAATTTCTTTATCTTCCCTAGTGGCCCATTATCGGTATCTTGTAGCAGGGCATATAAGTTTTAATCGTCCTCTTGTCGAGGCTGGGTTAAACAGGGGATATTAATTTTTTTTATATAGATTTTTGGTACACAATGGACTGTTGATTTTCAACAGTCTTTTTATATTGTCTGTCAGGAACCTATTTTTTATAAATAGCAACTATTGATGGGGACATATAGTGTTCCTGGATTCAACCACTTTATCCAGCTGGGTTATCGAAATGAAGTTGCTTACTGGCGGCGGGTTCTGCAGGCCGCTAAGGTAAGCAGAAGGGGGATGGGCCACTCATAGTGTTGTTATGATGGCGAGTGTGCGATTAACTTTACACCAAAGCACTTGGGGGACGGAAATACCGTACTAAACGTAGTCAAGAGGTGTCGCATAAGTGGCCTAACCTGCCACGAAGAAACATGTAATTTGCTGGAGCGGTGGAAAAGACAGTACGGCAAGTATCATACTTGCCCATCAAAATGGATTGCCTGTTGATCTGATCCTGTTTGTGGAGGTAATGTTTGACAGGGATATATCCGGCGAGAGGCCGGAACAAATGGAGTTTGTAAGGCATTGCACTGCCATATTTGAAAGCTGGGGATATCCAGTACGGATCATCCGTTCAGACCGCACCTATGTGGATGTTTTCATGCATGTCCGGGAGTGGGGTGCTCATGTCGGCATGAGGGCGGGATTTCCTTTACCGGGCGCTTGCGAGATCAATCGTGACTGCAAGATAAGAGCGATGAGGAAGTTTGGCGAGAAAATGGTGGTGATGATATCATGCAGTATGTAGGTATTGCAGCCGATGAGCCAGCTAGACTAAGAAGGTTGCCTGCAAATGCTGTTTCGCTGCTGGCGCAATATGAATATACGCAACAAGATGCGTATCGGTTGTGCTGGGAGTATGACCTATTAAGCCCCAGTTATCAATATGCGAAAAGGGGCGGCTGCTGGTTTTGTCCAAATGCAAGCAGGAGTGAGTTGCTGGCGCTATGGCGTGATCACGAGGAATTGTGGACCAGGCTGCTTGCCTTGGAAAAGGAGCCAAATGTTATCAACAATATATGGAACCGGCGAGGCCGTTTCTACATTTCGCAGATGGAGGAAGAATTTCGTTGGAGTGGATAGGCGAGATCTATTTTGCACCAAGGCATAAGCCAGAGTAAGAGGTGTAACAGATGTAAATATATTTAGGTAATTGCGAAACGTTCTCCGCAAGTGACGTGGCTGGTCAATATATACAAAAACGGGCTCCGATGCAGTGGCCAGTCGCCCTTATTTTGTATATATTGCCCATCCCCTGTTCCCGGAAAGGGAGTTTCGCAATTGCCTATGTAAATATATTTTAAGAGAGGAGAAAAGTATGAATAAAGTAATTTTTATGGGACGATTTACAAGAGATCCGGAGGTTAGGTATTCACAAGGGGCCAATCCTACGGCGATAGCACGTTTTACTCTTACAGTAAACAGGCGATTTAAGCGTGACGGAGAGCCAGAGGCTGATTTCTTTAACTGTACTGCATTTGGAAAGCAGGCTGAATTCATTGAGCGATACATGAGAAAAGCTGTAAAAGTAGTAGTCAGCGGGAGAATAGAAAATGACAACTACACTAACAAAGAAGGTCAGATGGTTTATTCTGTCAAAGTCATGATTGAGGAAATCGAATTTGCTGAGAGCAAGGCAGCTGGTGGAAACCAGGGATTTAAGTATTGCCGATTAGACTTTGAGTTACCAAACCATAAAAGCATAATTTGATGTGTGAGGCAGGAATATGCCAGAATGGCCCGGCAGAAATCTATTGCTTTCCATTAAAAAAAAAGATATATTATAATTATCGGTAGAGACATATGCCAGAGAGAGGTGAAATATGGCTAGAACAATAGGAATAGGCAATCAGAACTTTGAAACGGTCCGAAAAGAGGGAGATTTTTATGTAGATAAAACCAGCTTTATACGGGAGTGGTGGGAATGCAGAGACAGTGTAACGCTGATTACTCGTCCTCGGCGCTTTGGCAAGACGTTGAATATGAGCATGGTAGAGCAGTTTTTCTCAATAAGTTATGCTGGACGCAGCGATCTGTTTGAGGGGTTATCCATTTGGCAGGAGGAAAAGTACCGCCAGCTGCAGGGGACATACCCTGTGATTGCGCTCAGCTTTGCTGATGTGAAGGAGAAAACTTATCAGGATGCCAGAAAAAGAATCTGTGAGATCATTATGGATCTGTTCAGTCAGTTTAGCTTTCTGGCAGAAAGCGACAGGCTGAGTGAGAATGAAAAAATGATATATCAGCAGTTTTCAACAGGTACAGGGGATCGTATGGTGGCAGGTTCCTTAAAAACTTTATCCAATTATCTGATGCAGCACTATGGCAAAAAGGTAATCATTCTTCTGGATGAGTACGACACACCCATGCAGGAGGCATATGTAGAGGGATACTGGGATGAACTGACTGCATTTACCAGAAGCCTGTTTGGTTCGACTTTTAAGGCAAATCCCTATATGGAGCGTGCGCTAATGACTGGTATCACCCGTGTGAGCAAAGAGTCCATGTTTTCAGACCTGAATAATCTGGAAGTGGTAACAACGACTTCAGAAAAATATGCGGACAGTTTTGGGTTCACGGAAGAGGAGGTATTTGTCACACTGGAGGAATATGGTTTGTCAGAGCAAAGACAGCAGGTCAAGGACTGGTATGATGGGTTTTCTTTTGGTAGTAAGAAAGATATTTATAATCCTTGGTCCATCATCAATTTTCTGGATAAGAAAATGGTGGGAGCCTATTGGGTAAATACCAGTTCCAACAGGCTGATCAGTAAACTGCTCCGGGAGGGCAACACTGACATAAAGAAGACCTTTGAAGAGTTGCTGGGTGGAGAAGAACTTAAAATGGAGATAGATGAGCAGATTGTCTATAACCAGCTTTCCACAAAGAAGAACGCCATATGGAGTCTGCTGCTGGCCAGCGGGTATCTGAGGGTATTGGATACAACGTTTATGGAAAGAACGGGCCGCAGATATTATAAGCTGGTACTGACCAATAAAGAAGTCCATCTCATGTTTGAGGATATAGTGCGGGACTGGTTTTCCGGGAATGACTATTATAATGACTTCATCAAAGCACTGCTGTTGGGAGATGTGGATGCGATGAATACCTACATGAACCGGGTAACATGGGAGATGTTTAGCTATTTTGACACAGGCAGGAACCCCTATAGCGAGCCTGAGAGGTTTTACCACGGTTTTGTGCTAGGCTTGATGGTGGAATTGTCCGATCGGTATATAATCACATCCAACCGGGAAAGTGGATTTGGCCGGTATGATGTGATGCTGGAACCCAAGGATATATCGAAGGACGATGCCATTATCCTAGAGTTTAAAGTGCAGGGTACGAAAGAAAAGGAACTGTCTGACACAGTATCTGCAGCCCTGCGGCAGATTGAGGAGAAGGACTATCAAGCATCTTTAGTGGCAAAGGGGATTCCCGAGGAACATATACGGAAATATGGGTTTGCCTTCTGTGGGAAAGAGGTGCTGATTGGCGCTGCGGAGGCATGAATCCAGGCATGAATCAAGGTTTAGGGCTGCCACACGATAGGGTGTATCTGAATATGGGATGATAATGACAACTGAACTTGAAGGGAGGATACAAACTATGTGTAATTTATCACTGGCCATTGAAGAAAGAGGTTTTGAAAAGGGCGTAGAAAAAGTGCAGAGAAAGAGAAACTAGTGTTAAGTACCGTTTAAATTGTACCCCTTGTCAAGGACATTTTGAATTTGTGTAGTACCCGATTTTTGGACATCTACACACAATCCATACCCCATGCTATGGACAGGAGATTTCGTGCGATTACCACTTTGCCTTGGCGCATTGAGAAAATCCAATCCACTCTTGGGACGCCCTTTGAAAAGGGTGTCCCGCCGCTCAGGCATCCCTGGCCTAAACTTTTACTCCGGGCTCTGCCCGAACCCGCCCTCGCTGGGGGCAGGAAAAAGGGAATAATCCTTTTTCCTTATAAAAGGGTAATCCGTGAACCTTATGTCAAGGGACTTTCGCGGCATATCCTCACCCGGCCAAAAACGTGCCGGGCTGCGGTATTCCACGGTTCCCCTGACAACGGTTCCGCTCCTTGCGCATGGTGATGCAGGGTTTAATTGTTTTCGGTTTTCTTTTCGGCTGCGTGAATGCCCAGCTCTTCCGGCTGCTTCTCATATGCTGGTGGCGTCGGTGTGTTTGGGACATCCAGTGGGTAGGTCCCACTCGTGACGAACTGATAGTATTCATTTGGCGAGAGTTTTGCCAGGCGCCACTGGTAACGCTGGTTATTGTAATAGTCCATGTAATCGTCCACAACCGCCTTGACATCTCCATAGCAGGGACAGGCTGCGATCCTGTCTTTTATGTGGTCTTTCATGTGGCCGAAGAAGCTTTCCTGCGGCGCGTTGTCCCAGCAGTTGCCCTTGCGTGACATGGACTGCCTGAGCCCTTTGTCCTGCACGATATTGATAAACTTGTGGCTTGTATAATGGCATCCCTGGTCGCTGTGGATGACCGTCTCGGCATGGAGCGAGATGCCATGCCTTTTAATAAGCAGCTCTACTGTTTCCAGGACGAAGTCCACTTCCAATGACGGGCTGAGGGCATACGACAGGATCTGCTTCGTGAATGCGTCCAGTATGGTCGACAGGTAGGCGAACGTCCCATTGTATGGAAGGTACGTGATGTCCGTCAGCAGCACCATCCGCGGGCCGTAGCATTCAAACTCGCGCCGCAGCAGGTTGTCCGCCACGCTGCTGGTTCTCAGGGCCCTGGCCATCCTCCGGTAGGGGTTTGCCTTGCGCACAGGGCATGACAGGCTGTATTTGTCCATGAGCCTCCGTATTTTTTTGAGGTTCATGATGACCGGGGGCTCCATATGGAGGAGGGCCATATATATGCCTTTTGCCCCTTTGGAATAGCCACGCATGCGGTAGGCTTCCAGTACCAGGTCAAAATCCTCACGGTCCCTCTGCTCCTGCGCTTCCCTGATGGGTGCAGCCTTGAGCCAGGCGTAGTATCCGCTCCGGGATACGCCGGCCATGGAGCATAAGGAACTGACGGACAGCGAGTTGCCTGTGGCCTGCAGGGTTTCCTGGATGATTTCATAGGCACAAGAGGATTCATTCATCAGCAGTGCACCTACCTTCCTGTATTCCTGATTGAGGAAATTTTTTTAGGAACTCCATTTCCTGCTTCAGGTAATCGACTTCATGCCGGAGCTGCTTCAGTTCGTCATCGCCGGATGGATGGCCTTGTACTTCTAGGACATTCTCCCCGTTGCTGCGGCTGCTGTAGCCCTCGCGGAATTCCCCGTGCTTTTTGAATTCCTCGCGTATGTGCTGCGGGATGCTAAAGAAACGTCTCTCGCCAATCAATTCAACGCTGAATCCGTGGTCTTCGAGGATTTTTCTGGGCGCTCCACCAGCCCTGCAGGCTTCCATGAATAGTTCCTTGAACTCCCTTGTAAGGGAAAGGCGCGTGGCCGTGACACTATAAACATATGGATTCTGGCGCAGCTTTCGTTGCTGCTCTTCGGTAAACTGTCTTCTGCTCATGGCATCCTCCTTCTGTATCTATTATACCATGCCAGAGCAAGAGACTGTCCGATTTGAAAGGGAGGATTCATGCTAATGTCCAAGGGATCGGGAACCAATTAGTGTGACTGTCCAATCTGTCGGAACCGACTTGACGATATGTCTAAGATGAGGGGACTACACTAATTAGATTGTCCACGGTTATGGGTACATTATAGTTGAAATTTAGCCAAATATCAACGGTACTTAACACTAGTG
>Ga0137308_100131_pt1 | contig 136245 bp, 121 predicted proteins | sample Inofrocosms_June_FD_97181 | JGI IMG/M metagenome (GOLD analysis project Ga0137308, IMG submission 97181) | Mouse cecal microbial communities from Vienna, Austria - N-Acetylneuraminic and N-Acetylglucosamine D2O microcosms_June | ecosystem: Host-associated > Mammals > Digestive system > Large... | reverse complement strand
ACTTTTTTTACTTTTTTATTTTCCAAAGTATGCTGTGCTGACTTTTTACAACTGCTATATATTATCACTTTTGCTATTTTTTGTCAACTACTTTTTTTATTTTTTGTTTTCCCTAATAATTGACAAAAAACAAAACGGAGAAGGAGGGATTTGAACCCTCGCGCCGCTATTAACGACCTGCACCCTTTCCAGGGGTGTCCCTTCGGCCAGCTTGGGTACTTCTCCATAGCTGCTCGAACACGAGCAATATTTGGTTATACATTAGAAAAAGAATTCTTGCGAATTCTTTTTGCCTGTTTCCTGGTGTCTCCACCGAGCGGAGAGGATGGGATTCGAACCCATGTGCCCTTGCGGACAAACGGTTTTCAAGACCGCCTCGTTATGACCACTTCGATACCTCTCCACATGTATGTCCCAGTCGAACCGGAACAAAACAGATGATATCACCAATTTCTTAATCTGTCAATACTAATTTTAAAAATTTTTTCATTCTTTTTTTACAGCTTCTTAATCTAGGTTGCTTTGGTACATTTTTGCAAGAAGGGACGCCAGGAGAGAGGATAGGTACACTCTGGCGGCTGTTCTTCATAAGTGCTACCAAAACAAGCCCAATATAGTTTCGTAGCTGTACTAGAATCTGTTATATCATATGGTTGATTTTGTTCATAGTAAACAAACAAATTTGAAAAGTTCGATTTCTGCCCAGTTGGAGCACCATAGCGATCAAATCAAACCCTATCGAGCTTATTTTTGCAGCATTTACGAAAAACAGCCGGGAGATGGGATGGACACACCCTGGCGGCGGCTTTGGAAGAATGGTTAGAAGCCCTTAGTATTCTGCAAAAAACCCAGGGGCGCAGCCAAGCGGCACCTTTAGCTGCCATCAGGCAGCGAACTAGGTGCCGCGACCGGACACTGCCACAGCGTAACAGCAGAATACTTAGGGCTTCTTACCATTCTGGAACGGACGCAGCCAGGGTGCGCCCATCCCATCTCCCAGCGTCCCTCCCCGTAAAAATGTAACAATTCAATTCAATCCACCCTTCCTCACTCTAATACAGCCCCACAAAACACCTCCGCAACCTCCATATCCTCCGGCGTCGTCACTTTAATATTGCGATAGCTGCCCTCAACGATCTTTACCGGTTCCTGAAACACTGTTTCCAAAACCATCGCGTCGTCTGTAATATTAGAGATCTGCTGTTTCATTACCGTTTCATATGCCTGCCGGATCTTCTCATAGCGAAACGTCTGTGGTGTCTGCATCATCCAGACACTGTCGCGCGGCGGCGTCTGCACAGCAAACTGCTGCTCGTTTACTATTTTTACCGTATCCTTTGCGCGAACAGCAGCAATGCCTGATCCATAACGTACGGCGGCATGAATCGTCCGCTCGATCAGCTCAGACGTCACAAACGGCCTTGCCCCATCGTGTATCAATACAATATCGGCATCCTGCACTGCACAAAGCCCATAATATACAGACTGATAGCGTTCGCTGCCGCCTGCTGTAATACTTCGCACTTTTTGGAAGCGGTATTTTTCCACGACCTCTTTGTGGCAGTATTCAATATCCTGCTGTCCGGTCACTAAGATCACATCATCTACAGCACTCTTCTCAAACGCGCGCAGGGCATAATAAATAAGCGGAAATCCATCCAGTTCCATATATTGTTTTGATACGCTGCTGTTCATACGGCTGCCCTTCCCTGCCGCCAGAACGATCGCTGTACATCTCATAAATATCCTTCCTTTATCTGTATAGATATCCTGATTATCTGCGGCTGCCCAGTTTTAAATTTGGCACTGCATTCAGATTCCAGCCGTCCCTCCTGCCCGCGATATAATCATAATAAGCCGCCGTCCCGATCATAGCCGCGTTATCCGTGCATAAAACCGCAGACGGATGATAAAACTGCACACCACGCTGCTCACAGGCTTCTTTTATGCTGTTTCGAAGCATTGTATTCGACGCCACTCCGCCCGCTATCGCAAACTTTTTTACCTGATACTGTTCGATGGCATGGGCTGCATGGCTGACCAGCACATCCACGACTGCTTTTTGAAACGAAGCCGCCACATCTTCCTGTATAATTGGAATATTTTTCATTCTGCATCCGTTCAGATAATTCAAAACGGCTGATTTCAATCCGCTGAAAGAAAAATCGTAGTCACTGCCGCCGACTTTTGCCCGCGGAAAATGAATTGCCTGCGCATTTCCCAGACGCGCAGCCTTTTCGATCTTCGGGCCTCCTGGATAGCCCAGCCCGATTGCTCTTGCCGCTTTATCAAACGCTTCTCCTGCCGCGTCATCGCGCGTTGCACCGATCACCTCATAGACGCCGTAATCACTTACGTTTACAAGATGCGTATGCCCGCCGGAAACAACCAGGCATAAAAATGGCGGCTTTAGCTCTTTATTTTCTATATAATTCGCGCTGATATGCCCTTCAATATGGTGGACGCCAAGCAGAGGCAGCTTTTTTGCATACGCAATCGCTTTTGCCTCTGCAACGCCTACCAACAGTGCGCCTACCAAACCCGGCCCATAAGTAACAGCAACCGCGTCTAGGTCATCCAGCGTCATTTCCGCTTCTTCCAGTGCCTGCTCAATCACCTGGTTGATCCGTTCGATATGCTTGCGTGAAGCAATCTCTGGGACTACGCCTCCATATAATGTATGTATATCGATCTGAGACGAGATCACATTTGACCTGACATCTCTCCCATTGACAACAACTGCCGCTGCTGTTTCGTCACAAGAACTCTCTATTGCTAAGATCTTTACTTCCTGCCCGCTGTTCAATCGTACTGCCCTCCGGTATTTTGTTATTCGTCTTCATCTACTGCGTCTGTCAGATGAAATGCCAGTATTTTCCAGTTTTTGTCCTGATCCTGGCGAAGCAGATAGCTTTGATAGGTTTTAAAAAAATCCTTTTTCCCCTGCTTCATAAAATAGGTCGCCTGCACGTAGGCGCATTTTTTCCCTTCGATCTCCCGGTAAACGACCTCGTCCGTATTGCAGACTCTGGTCTTTAAAATCTTTCTGGATTCTTCCTGATAAGACTGCACTTCTGTCTGAAGCTTTGTTTTGTAAGCCTCCTCAGGATTGTTTGCCAAAAGCTCTTCGTCCATCAGCTTTCTTGCCTGCGATGCCAGCCTCTGAAACTGTTCGTCATTATATTCATCCCCATAAGCGCATTCAATAATCCGGTTATAAAATTTGATAACCTCTCTTGGCGTCGGCGGATAGGAATTGTCAAGCTGCTTATCTAATACCTGGTGCAACTGCGTTACCTCCACATCATCATCCGCCGTCTTCGTTTCCCGATGCGTCATATAATAATAACATCCGACGATCAGCACAATGACGAATACGGTTGAAATTCCCATTTTTACATATTTCTTCATAAAAATCCCTCCTTTACCGAAAGCCTTTTTGCCTCTGTCACTCCTCCTCAAAGTTCAATTCGATCCTTTTGCCGTCCTTACCCAAATGCGCATTCGCAAAGATCTCATGCACCTTTGGCATATAATCTTCGGCATGAACCAGTGACGGGGAAAAATGTGTCAGCCACAGCTCTTTTACTTTTGCAGCCTTTGCCGTCTGTGCCGCTTCGTAAAAGGTCATATGCTTATACTGCTTTGCTTTGGCAAGCTTTTCCGGTTCTGCATACATGCCTTCACAGATCAGAAGATCCGCGCCGCTGGCATTTTTTACCAGTGCTTCTGTAGGACGGGTGTCTGTACAGTAAGTCAGCTTAATACCCTTTCGCGGCGGCCCCATAACGAGATCCGGTGTAAATAGCTGCCCGTCATACTGTACGGTATCCCCCTTTTGAAGGATACCCCAGTAATTTTTTGGGATTCCATGCTGCTGTGCCTGCTCCACACAGAAGCGTCCCTGGCGTTCAATCTCTAACGTATACCCATAGCAAGGCACGTTGTGCCTGACCATAAACGCTGTAATTTTATAACCATGCAGGCGGAATACCTGTTCTGGCTCTCCAATTTCTATACACCGGACTTCAAAAGGCAGCTCCGGCGCAATGACACGAAGCGCCGATACGACCCGTTGCAGTCCTTTTGGCCCAATCAGCGTCAAAGGCTCTCTGCGCTCCGCATTTCCCATCGTCAGCAGCATTCCCGGCAAACCGCTGATATGGTCTGCATGATAATGGGTAAAGCAAATAACATCAACCGGATGAAAGCTCCATCCTGCTTTTTTTACTGCAACCTGCGTGCCTTCCCCGCAGTCAACCATCAGGCTGCTGCCGTTATACCTCGTCATCAGGGAAGTCAAATACCGGTACGGCAGAGGCATCATACCAGCCGTACCAAGCAAACATACATCTAACATTCTTACACCTTCATTCTATAACCATTCATATTCATCCACTTCCTCTGGATGCCTTGCAAATGTGCCGACCCAGGCATCAAAGCAGGATTCACAGATCTTCATTTTTTGTCTGGTTCCGTCTTTTTTTGAAAAATACCCCCAGATTTTTTCAATTACAATATAATCTTCTAACGCATACCGCATGTTTTCTTCCATCCGAATTTCTTTTCCACAGCAATTACAATATACTTTCATCTTTTACCTCCCGGCTGTCAAAGACACTGGTGTGCCTGATTTCGCATTTCTTAATCCAGTATAATCGAATATGCGGAAAGAATATAGCGGGAATCACTGGCTATTCAGTTAACTGCTGGCTATCTTATATTATTTATCGGCATATTGGAACATCATCACCAGTGCATCATCCTGCGGCTTTTGATAATAATTTTTTCTGACGCCGATTTGATAAAAACCAGCCTTTTGATACAGCCTGATCGCTGGCTCATTCTGGCTGCGGACTTCCAAAAAAATCTTCCGTGCGCCTTTTTCATAAGCTTTTGCCATCGTCTTTTCCAGCAGTTCCTGTGCTACTTTATGCCGGCGGAAGGGCGGCGCTACTGCCACATTTGTAATCTCCCCTTCATCCGCTGCCAGATAGATCCCGCAATATCCTGCGACATCTTCGTCCGCAAGCGCTGTATAAAACAATATATGTTCCTCCAAAAGCGTATCCATCAGCGCCTGTCTTGACCACGGCGTAGAAAACACCTGTGCTTCCAGCCGAGCAACTGCTTCTACCTGGCTTTCTGTCATTTTTACTATATTAAAATTTAATTTTTCATTTTCCATTCTGTGCCTCCAGACGTTCGCGTTCCGCCTGAGACATACGCAAATATTCCGGCCGGTGTTCTGCCGCTGTCTGCATCTTTCCGGCACGATAGTATTCCATCGCCAGCACCGCGACTGCACCGGCACGCTGCCTGTTCAAATGCGCAGGCGCAAACGTATACGGCACCTGACAGTGCTCCTTAATAGAAGGAGCCGCTACACACACCCCGTCTCCTAGAAATGTAACCGCCTGTCCGATTTTATTGATTTTTTCAATCATCTCTTCGATGCTGACCGCGCACTGTGCGATTACCGTCTGCATCTGGTATCCTTGAAACGTATACAGCCCTGTATATACCTGGCTTCTCCTGGCATCCATCAGCGGGCAGACAGACACGCCGCTGCCTGCAAGGTTGTAGGCAAGCCCGTCTACTGTCGGTATCTGGATCAAAGGCTTTTCTAATGCCAGCCCCATGCCCTTTGCAGTCGCACAGCCAATGCGCAGCCCTGTAAAAGACCCCGGGCCCGCGGCAACTGCGATCGCATCAATCGTATGCAGGTCAAGCTCCAGCATTCGGACGACTTCATCAATCATCGGAAGCAGTGTCTGCGAATGCGTCTTTTTATGATTGATTGTATATTCTCCAAGCAGATTGTCATCCTGCGCTACCGCAGCGCTTGCGACAATGCCGGAGCTGTCGATTGCCAGTATTTTCATAACGCACCTCCACAAATTGATCCAGCCGTTTCCACAGTAATACGGCGGTAATCAAATCCTTTTTCAAGATCTTTGCAAATCGTAATCTTCTGGTAGTGAAAAGGCATCAAATCCGCAATCCGCTCTGCCCACTCGACCATAGTAAACCCGTCGCCGTAAAAATATTCCTCATAACCGATCTCTTCCATTTCCTCCGGGTCTGCGATCCGATAGACGTCAAAATGATAAAACGGCATCCTGCCCTCTTCATAAACCTGCAAAATCGTAAATGTCGGGCTGCAAACCGGCTCCGTAATGCCAAGCCCCTTAGCAACTCCCTGCGTAAATACCGTCTTGCCTGTGCCAAGATCACCATTTAACGCACAAATACTGCCAGGCTGTAGCTGCTGTGCAAACGCTATGCCAAGCTGCTCTGTCTCTTTTGCAGAATAGGTTTCATAGACCATGTGTTTTCCCCTTCTATCTATAAGCATATAAGATTCTGTATACCAATTAACTCTCTTTCATTTTAAAGCGATGTTTTTGAAGATGCTGCTTTGCGAGCGTACGGATCGCCGCATACTCCTGTATCACCTGCGCTCTTGGAATAATAAACGCATTGCTTGGATTGATACAGACTAAAATATTATGTTTTGTTGCAACCACACGATAGACCGCGCGCCATTCCAGTGTAGAGCTCATCTCCCCCTGGGAAGTCGTAATGCCTGTATCATCGATGGTATAATGCAGGACATTTTTCAGTACCGGCGAGCCAAGCACCTGCTGCCTGGAACGCACATACAGCGTCAGCGGCGTATACAGCAAAAGGATCACGGCAAAACCAGCATACATCACCGACTGTGACAAGCTGACTTCTCCCCATTTTCTGACGGTCGCAGCAATGGCGATCGCAGCAATCAGGATCGTAAGGTAGCCGCTGGCTGTCGTGTATGTATGATAGAGGTTATACCGGTACATATCAAGCGGTTGAAGCTGGATATCAAATTCTGTCTTCATGCAAATTCCTTTCTGTAGCTCTTTTCTCACAATGCTGCGATATCAAGGTTTTCGCAACAGGAACTTTTACAGTATAGCATTTTTTCAAAAAAAAAACAATGGCAGAGGAACGTTTCCCCTGCCATTTTACAAAAATACCGGCCTTCCACAGACGTGTCTACATGGAGTCCCTTTTTACCTAGAGCGTGTTTGAGAAAGCATTTTTCAAACACGCTCTAGCCCTCCGGTTAAATCCAGATAAAAGTTCACTGTTGTCTGTGTAATATATGGTTGTATCCAAAGCATTCCTATCCCAAATGATAAAACGCCAAGCATCTGCCAGCCTAGAAAGCCAAGCTGCAAGGCAAACAGCCTTTTTTCATTTCCGCGCAGCAGCGCAATCACCGCGCGTACCCCTTGTATTACTGTAATCTCTTCCTGTTCGATAAAGTATAAATAGACAAGGTCAAAGAAATATAAAATATACAGTTCCAAAAGGAAAAACAGCAGCAGCACAGCCGCCGATATCCAATATCCCGCCGTTTCGCCTGTATTTACCAGCCAAACAACGCCTGCCGCAGCAGGAACCGCCGGGATACACAAGACAGCTACCAGCAGGAGCGCCGCCATTAAAAACCGGTCTGGCTTGTTGCGAACCGCCCAAAACAGATCCATATAGGAAATCTGCTGCTCCTGTGCCAAAAGAAGCTGCATCCGCTCCACGCCGACGGAAAAAAGCCCGCACAGCACTTTTACAAGAATCGCCGCAAGCAGATACGTAACCATCGCAAAATTAAACTCCGCCGTCAGCCCGATCGAAAACGGCGTCAGCAGCATCGTCGGCACCGCGGAAGCTGTCAGCAGCGCTAAAATAAGCACGGTATAGTTGCCGAGCAGTGCTTCTCGGGCAAGCCGTTTTAATTCACTTCTGGAATAATTGGTCATACGTAAGCGCTCCTCGTTTTCTTATGCTGCGTAATCAATATTTGCTCCGGTCAGCCGGATTGCATCTTGTGCTTTTTTGTTTTTCTGGTATGGATTCGACTCATTGGAATACGCAATCGACGTACTTGTTGTGCCGCCTGAGACATATGCTGTCCCACACTCCGGGCATACGGCAGTGTGCAGGGATACGCTGCATGAAACAACCTTGCCGTCGTCTTTTGCCGCCTTCTCATAAGCATTTGCAACATGCTGCTGCTCATGTGCCATTACAGTTGCCGCCGATGCTTCCGGCGATATATGCCCCGGCGCTTTAAAGGATACATCCGACTCATTGGAGCCGTCCTGGTACTTGCGCTCTTTGCACGTCTGGCAGTCCGAAGGCGAAGATTTATATCCTTCTTTTACTTTCTGGTCATTGCCTGCGCCTTTTTGCACGCCCTGTGCTTTCGTATTGTTTTCATCCGCGCCTGCCTGCGCCCCTGCAATGCCAGGCTGTCTTTGTCCCGCCGACGCATATCCGGCAGAGTACGCATACGGATCATACGAACCTGAAATTCCTCCGATCATCATAAAATACACCTCCACAAACGATTGAAATTATGTTATAATCTGTACTTCCAGATAATTTATGTGTTTATTATACCATTAAGCGATCAAATAAAAAAGGAAAACTATGAAAAAAAAATCATCCCCAACGATCGAAGACTACCTGTACCTGCTCGGCTGGCTGGCTGCCGCGGCTGCCGCAGCGCTGCCGTCCATTAGCAGACTGCTGCCTCCCTGCCTGTTTTACCAAATCAGCGGCTACTATTGTCCGGGCTGCGGCGGAACACGGGCAATGCGGGCGCTCCTTAACGGCAAGCTTGTGCGGGCTGCCTGCCTGCACCCATTTGTACCGTATGCAGCGTTTGTGTATCTGTTTTTTATGATTACACAGACGATAGAACGCGTAAGCCGCGGAAAGCTCCGCATCGGGCTGCGTTACCGCAACTGCATCGTCTGGATTGCCGTCTTCCTGATTATTGGAAATTTTCTTATAAAAAATATCCTGCGCTGTTATGGCATCCCGGCACTGTAAGCTTTCACCATCTCCATATAGACGTTCCAAAACGCTTCCAGGCTGCCGTACTGTAAAATCAGCGTAAAAACAGATGCCGCCAAAAGCAGCACGGTCATAACGACCGCAAATACGCTGACGATCAGCGCTGTCCTTGCATTTGGCGACATCGTAGATTCCCCGCCTTTGGACAGCAGCGCAAATATAATTCCAAGGATGCCGCAGAGAAACGATACATAAATACAGCAGATGGTCGAAACCGCAATTACGCTCAGCACAACTGCCGCGGTTGTCATCGGTATGGAACGTTTGTCTGCCGGCTTGCCATTCTCATTTCCAAACATAAAGCACCTCCGGGCAGCTTTAGTATAACACGAAGTTTTTAAAAAAACAATGCTATTGTTGGGTTTACACTGCCCCTGCTTTTCAGTATAATCATTCATGGACAAACAATCAAAAATCTATAGAAAGGCGCGTCAAACAACTAATGGATATTATCAAAACTCTTGCACAGGAACTACAGATCAAGCCAGGACAAGCACAAGCCGCTGCCAAGCTGATCGATGAGGGAAATACGATCCCTTTTATCGCCCGTTACCGCAAGGAGGCAACCGGTTCGTTAAACGATGAAATACTGCGCCAGCTTTCTGAACGGCTGAGCTATCTTAGAAACCTGGAGGACAAAAAGCAGCAGGTCATTGCAAGCATCGAAGAGCAGGGCAAGCTGACCGAAGAATTAAAGGCACAGATCGAAGCGGCACAGACACTTGTCGTAGTGGACGATCTGTACCGCCCGTTCCGCCCAAAACGCAGAACACGTGCTACTATCGCAAAGGAAAAAGGGCTGGAGCCGCTTGCGAACCTGATCCGCCTGCAACTGACAAAGCTGCCGCTGGAAGAAGAAGCGCAGCCATTCCTTGACCCTGAAAAAGAAGTCCATACCGTACAGGATGCGATTAACGGCGCTTGTGATATTATCGCCGAAGCAGTTTCCGACGAAGCGGATTACCGTATCCGCATCCGAGAATTGACGGCAAACAAAGGAATGGTCGTATCTGCGGCAAAAGATCCGCAGGCAGAATCTGTATATGAAATGTACTATGAATTTACAGAAAGCGTCTCCAAAATTGCGGGACACCGCATTCTTGCACTGAACCGCGGCGAGGCAGAAAAAATCCTGTCAGTAAAAATTGAAGCTCCGCAAGATGATATTCTGCGCTATCTCGAAAAGCAGGTGATTACAAAAAACAATCCGTATACGACACCCGTACTGCAAGCAGTCATTGCAGACAGCTATCAGCGCCTGATCGCGCCAGCCATCGAGCGCGAGATCCGCAGCAGCCTGACAGAAGCGGCAGAAGACGGCGCAATCCGCGTATTCGGCAAAAACCTGGAACAACTGTTAATGCAGCCGCCGATCGTAGGAAAAGTCGTATTAGGATGGGACCCGGCATTTCGTACCGGCTGTAAAATCGCCGTCGTAGATCCGACCGGCAAAGTACTCGATACGACCGTCATCTACCCGACCGCACCGCAAAATAAAATCGAGCAGTCAAAAGCTACGGTGAAAAAGCTGATTGAAAAATATAATGTTACATTAATTTCTCTCGGAAACGGAACTGCCTCCAGGGAATCCGAAATGGTAATTGTAGATTTGCTAAAAGAGCTGTCAAGACCCGTCCAATATGTAATCGTAAACGAAGCCGGGGCTTCGGTCTATTCGGCAAGCAAGCTTGCCACTGAAGAATTTCCAGAATTTGACGTCGGGCAGCGCAGCGCCACTTCTATGGCAAGGCGCCTGCAAGACCCGCTGGCAGAGCTTGTCAAGATCGATCCGAAATCCATCGGCGTCGGGCAGTACCAGCATGACATGAACCAGAAAAAACTAAGCGAAGCGTTATCCGGCGTTGTAGAAGACTGCGTAAATAAAGTAGGCGTAGACTTAAATACAGCATCTGCTTCCCTGCTGGAATATATCTCAGGGATCAGCAAGGCTGTGGCAAAAAATATCGTCGCATATCGGGAAGAGCACGGGCAATTTACATCCCGCTCGCAGCTTTTAAAAGTAGCCAAGCTTGGCCCAAAAGCATATGAACAGTGCGCGGGCTTTACACGTATTATCAACGGGAATAACCCGCTGGATACAACAGCCGTACACCCGGAAAGCTACGACGCCGCAACGAAGCTTCTGGCAAAACTCGGCTATCAGGCACAGGATATTACAACCGGCAGCCTGAAAGGGATCTCCAAAAAAATCTCAGATGTGAAAAAGCTCGCCGCCGAGCTGGATGTAGGGGAAATTACCCTTAACGACATCGTAAAGGAGCTGGAAAAACCAGCCAGAGACCCGCGTGAGGATATGCCAAAGCCAATTCTGCGCAGCGACGTACTGGAAATGAAAGACCTGACAGAAGGGATGATTTTAAAAGGAACCGTACGCAATGTCATTGATTTTGGCGTATTTGTAGATATCGGCGTACACCAGGACGGACTGGTACATATTTCCCAGATCTGCGACCGATTTATCAAGCATCCGCTCGAAGCGGTGCATGTCGGAGATATCGTAGACGTCAAGGTTATGAGCGTGGATCTTGCAAGAAAGCGGATACAGCTTACTATGAAAGGAATTTAAAAACAGCAGCAGAACGTGCGGAAAATATTCCCCTGCGTTCTGCTGCTGTCTTAATTAATGAAACCGAATCATCTGAAGCACATTTCCAAGCTCCGCTGCTTTTTGCTCATAGTCTTTTTCTTTCATGACCGCTGTTAAAAATCCGGTCTCCCCGGTGACCTCTGGTACGTCTATGTATTCGACGGTGCCAAAGACTTTTTCCACAGTGGCTTTGTCTGCACTGGTACGCACAAAAAACCGCATAGACTGCTGTTTATAATCTGCAATCGGCAGTTTTTCCGGGCGCCATTCCAGCTCTATATGCCTGCCGATATGCTTTGCCAGTTCTACAACATCCGCCACTACTGCGCTTGCCGTTGGAAGGCTGCCTGCGCCGCTGCCGTAAAACATAGCGTCTCCAAGCATATTCCCGCGTACAAAAACAGCGTTGAATACGCCGTTGACCGTATAGAGCGGATGCTCCTTCGGCAATAAGAACGGCGCTACCATAACAGTATACGTATCGCCAGCCTCCTTGCTTGTTGCCAGAAGCTTAATCACACGCCCCATTTTTTTTGCGTATAACATATCGGCTGCCGTAATCTTGCTGATGCCTTCTGTATGGACGTCTTCAAAATCCACCTGCTGTCCGGCGATCAAGGAAGTTAAAATCGCAATCTTTCTGCCCGCGTCATGTCCTTCGATATCTGCGGTCGGGTCTTTTTCTGCATACCCTTTATCCTGCGCTTCTTTTAATACTTCGTCAAAATCACAGCCTTCGTCTGCCATCTTCGTCATCATATAGTTTGTCGTCCCATTGACAATGCCGCTGATCTCTTCGATCCGGTCGGCAGTCAGACACGAATTTAAAGCACGGATAATCGGAATACCGCCGCCGACGCTTGCCTCAAACATAAAATTGACGTTTTTTTCCTTTGCAACCGCAATCAGCTCCGCACCGCGTGCAGCTACCAGCGCTTTATTGGATGTCGTTACGCTCTTGCCGGCTAACAGCATTGCTTTTACAAACGTATACGCAGGCTCTACGCCGCCCATGCTCTCTACGACAATCGCCACCTCTTTATCCTCTGCAATCGTCTGATAGTCATGCACCACCTTGCTCTGGATCGGGTCATCTCCAAAATCACGCAGGTCAAGGACGTATTTTACTTCAATGCCCTGCCCGATTTTTTTGCAGATGCTGTCCTGATTTGTATCGATGACCTGAACCACGCCGGAACCGATCGTTCCGTATCCCATTACTGCAATTTTTATCATGATAACTTTTACTCCTTACTCTTATTCTGACAGATCGTGCTGCGCATTTCCCTTTGAAAGAGAAATCCATTTTAAATAAGCATTGATAAACAAGTCCAGGTCTCCATCCATCACCGCGCCTACGTTGCCGCTTTCCGCATTTGTGCGATGGTCTTTTACCATTGTATACGGCTGCATCACATACGAACGGATCTGGTTGCCCCATCCGATCTCTGTCACCTCGCCGCGGATACCTGCTTCCTTCTGCGCCTGCTCCTCCTGTTTGAGCAGATACAGCTTGGATTTTAACATCTGCATCGCCTTATCCTTATTCATATGCTGCGAACGCTCATTCTGGCACGTTACAACAATGCCTGTCGGAAAATGCGTAATGCGGATCGCAGACGATGTCTTGTTAATATGCTGCCCGCCGGCTCCGCTGGAACGATACGTATCGATACGGATATCCTCGTCTTTAATCTCAATGTCTACCTCTTCTTCAATGTCCGGCATCACATCGCAGGATACAAAAGAAGTCTGGCGCTTTCCGGCTGCGTTAAACGGCGAAATCCGTACCAGCCGGTGCACGCCCTTTTCGGATTTTAAATAGCCGTACGCATTTGTCCCGTTTACCTGGAACGTAACGGACTTAATGCCTGCTTCGTCTCCTTCATGATAATCCAGCACTTCCAGCTCAAAGCCTTTGTCCGCCGCCCATCTTGTATACATCCGATACAGCATAGACGCCCAGTCGCATGACTCGGTGCCGCCGGCACCGGCATTTAAGGAAACGATCGCGTTGTCTGCATCATATTCGCCAAAGAGCAGCGTTTTTATGCGGATCGCTTCAAACTGCTGCTCGTAAGCCTGGATCGATTCTTCGATCTCAGAAAGCAGCGACAAATCGCTTTCTTCTTCTCCCATTTCCAGCAGCGTTTCAATATCCTCATACCGACTTTTCAGCTCTGTAAACGTAAGCATATCATCTTTTAAGCTTTTTAACTGTTTCATTTTCTTTTGGGACGCCTGTGCGTCGTTCCAAAAGTCCGGCGCTTCCATTTCGCGCTCTAATTCTTCGACCTTTTTGCTCTTATTCGCGAGGTCAAAGTGAATCCCTCAATTCCTGTAATGGTTTTTCAAATGAATACAGTGTGTAGCGGTACTGATCAAATTCTACCATTTTTTCACCAGCTTTCTATTTTTTTTCGATAATTTTTATATACCAGAAGGATTGTACCAGAAAAACAGCCCGATGGCAACTGTCATTTCGCTTTTAATTCCCGGATGGCGCGCTGCACCTGATTATCCTTTTTATAATTATAAACCGCTCCGGCTTCTATTTTTCCAGAATATTTATATTTTAATGTAATATCTGGTTCAATGCCCGTGCCATGTATGTTTTCTCCCTTTGGCGTAAAATATTTTGCCGTAGTCAGCTTGATCGCGCTGTGATCGGACAGCGGCCGTACTGTCTGCACGACACCTTTTCCATACGTCGTTGTGCCGATCAATACCCCGTAATCATAATCACGGATCGCACCCGCAAAGATCTCCGAGCAGCTTGCACTGTTGCCGTTAATAAGCACCGCCATCGGCAGATCCAGATAGCGTTCTGCATCCGACGTTTCTTCCTGGCGGTTGCCGTATTTATCTTCTGTATAGACAATCAGCCCTTCCGGCAGAATGTAGTCGAGCACTTCAATCACGCTGTCATACATACCTCCCGGATTATCGCGCAGGTCTATAATGATTTTTTCCATTCCTTCTTTTTGCAGTTCTTCGACGGTACGTTCAAAATCTTTTGCGGTTGCCTTGCCAAATTCGTTGATTACAACAAGCCCGATCTCATCTGCGATCATCATGCCTTCGACAGTCGGCACGTCTACCTTCGCACGCTTTACCTTGAACGTTTTATTTTCAAATTCACCTTCTCTGGTAACGACAAGGCGTACTTTGCTGTTCTCTTCTCCGCGGATATGCGTTACCAGCTCCGTCAGCTCCATAGAACGGGCGTCGATCTTTCCTACCTGCATAACCAGGTCTCCTGCTTTCAGCCCTGCCTTGTGCGCCGGCGTATCTTCGTATACTTTGACAATCTTTACCTGCATCGTATCCCGCTCCTGCTGCAATACCGCACCGATCCCGCTGTACTGCGCACTTGCCGAAATCATCATCTCTTCATACTCTTCCTGGGTATAATAGGCGGAATAAGGATCTCCAAGGCTTGCAAACAGTCCTTTGTACAGCCCTTCTGTGAGATCCTCTTCATCAGCCTCTTCATAATAATACGCTTTAATAACTGCTGTCAGGTCATTAATCTTTGACCGCACAGAGCTGTCCACAATATTTGCGGAAACACCTTCGTAAGTGCCGCCCGTACTGAAACGTCCCTGGAGCCAGAAGACCGCCGCTGCCGCAAGCAGCGCCGCCACGCCAAGCGTAGACAGCACGCCTGTAATCACTCCTTTCGAAAATCGATGGTCTGCTTTTAGTACTACTACCTCTGTCTCCCTGATCGGATCTCTTTCTTCCTGTTCCATACACCAATCCTTTATTTCTGTTTTTTACACCTTAAGATGCTTGCGTATCGTCAGCCCGCTGCCCGCAAAGCCGATACCGATGCCTAGTATGACCGCCACCGGCGCAAGCGTCTGAAATACTTCGTCTACGGATAAAAACGTCATAAGATTCTCTAAAAAGCTGAACTTTTCGGCAACAAAGTCTGTCAGCCTTTCATAAATGCTGTATAAAATAACCATCGGCAGAATCGAGCCAATCAGCCCGATCATAATGCCCTCTACATAAAACGGCGCTTTTACAAAATAATCCGCAGCCCCGATCAGCTTCATAATCGCAATCTCTTCCTTGCGCACCGCAATACCGACGGATACCGTATTGCTGATCAAAAAAATCGCAACGGCAAACAAGATCGTAATAATTCCCATAGACACATAGCCGATCAGCCGGTTAAAGTCCATCAGCATATTTGCCAGAGACTCTGACTGCCTGACCTGACGCACGCCTGCTAACGCTTCTAAATATTTTACCAGATCCTGCTGCTGCGACACATCGCGCAGGTATACCTGGTAGCTGGACATCGTTTCGAGCGGGTTGTCGTCGCCATACGTCTCTGCCGCTTCCTCATCGCCTTCGTAATAGATCTTTTTATACTCTTCCCATGCTTCATCAGCGGAAATATAGCGCTGATCCAAAACTCCCGGCGCCATCTCAATCGCCTTACCGATCGCCTGAAGCTGCTCTTCGGAAATATCTTCTTCAAAAAATACGGTGATCGCCACGCCTTCCTCTACGTTTCTAACCATAGACTGAAAGTTTGCTACAATCGAAAAAAAGATTCCAAACAGAAAAATACATGCTGTCATCGTCGCAATCGATGCGCTGGAAAACAGTTTATTTCTCCAAATATTAATCATTCCCTGCTTGAGAGAATACAAAAATCCGCTAATCCTCATCGAAGAATCCCCCCGCTTCCTTATCACCCGAAAGATAAATGTCCTGCGCCTTGTCGCTTACCGCATCTTCCCATTGTGTATTTTCCGCGCCGACGTCGTTAACCACGACGCCCTGTTCAATCGCGATCACGCGTTTTTTCATAATGCGCACGATCTCTAAGTTGTGCGTAACAACGACAACCGTCGTACCTCTGGCATTAATTTCCTCCAGCAGGTTCATAATCTCCCATGCGTTATTGTTGTCCAGGTTACCCGTCGGCTCGTCGGCAAGCAGGATCTTTGGCTGGTTGACAAGCGCACGCGCAATCGCCACACGCTGCTGCTCCCCGCCTGAGAGCTGCTTCGGATAAGAGCGGTATTTTGCGGCAAGCCCTACCATAGACAGCATCTGCGGCACCTTTTTTCGGATCGTCCTGCCGGATGTACCGATAACATGCATGGCAAAGCTTACATTGTCATAGACATTCCTGTCCTTTAACAGACGGAAATCCTGAAATACCACGCCGATCTGACGGCGGAACACCGGGATCTGGCGGCGCCCGATTGCGCTGATATCCTGATTATTTATGTAAATTTTTCCTTCTGTCGGCTCCAATTCCTTTAATAACAGCTTAATCAGGGTCGATTTCCCAGACCCGCTGTCTCCCATAACAAACACAAACTCTCCTTCCCCGATCTGAAGCGACACGTCGTTCAGCGCGGGAATTCCTTCTGAGTATGATTTACTCACATTTTCAAGCCGAATCATAAATCTGACCTTCCTCCTAATAGTCCAGTGTTTCCATATACTTCATATATTTTACAACCATAAGCGCAATTTTAAACGTAATTGCGTCCTCAAAAACCCGAAGATCCAGGCCCGTACTCTTTTGCAGCTTATCCAGACGGTACACAAGCGTATTACGATGGATATAAAGCTGTCTGGACGTCTCTGACACGTTCAGGCTGTTTTCAAAGAATTTGTTGATTGTTGTCAACGTCTCTTCATCAAATTCATCCGGTGATTTTCCGTCAAAAATCTCTTTGATAAACATTTTGCAAAGCGGAATCGGGAGCTGGTAAATCAGCCTGCCGATACCAAGCTGGGAATATGCAATAATATCCTTTTCTTCAAAGAAGATCTTGCCCACATCCAGCGCCATGCGCGCTTCCTTATAAGACCGGGACACTTCCTTAATCTCATTGACAATCGTGCCGTATGCAATATGCTCCTGCCCGTTTGGATCAGACGAAAACAGGTTCCAGATCACCTCTGCGGTCTTTGCCAGCTCATCATAGCCTTCATTTTCCGCAAGCTCTTTTACGACAATAATGTTTTTCTCGTCTACCGCGGTCACAAAGTCCTTGGACTTGCCGCCAAACAGGCTTCTGACACGCTCCAGCTCATTGCCGTCCTTTTCGCGGTTCGTCTCAATAATGTAGACAGCCCTGCGGACGTCTGCCTCGATATGCAGTTTTTTTGCGCGGTTGTAAATATCTACCAGCAGCAAATTGTCCAGCAGCAGATTTTTAATAAAATTATCTTTATCGAAACGTTCCTTGTATGCGATCAGCAGATTTTGGATCTGAAAGCTTGCAATCTTGCCGATCATATAGACATCATCGCTTTCCCCATAGGCGAGCAGCACATATTCTAACTGGTGCTCGTCAAATACTTTAAAAAACTGGCATCCCTGCATGACCTGGCTGTCCGCCGGAGACTCTACAAAGAGCAGTGCACAGTCCTTATATCGTTCACTATCTGTAAATGTCGACGCCAAAACTTTACCCTCGGTATCAATCACACATAAATCAGTACGAGTTATCCCCTTTAACCCGTCTATTGTATTCTGAAGTATTTGGTTTGATATCATATTTTTTCTCCTTCTCTTCCTGTAACCTTCTTGCTGTGACTTTCCGTCCTGCTGCCGTTCTCGTTAAATATATACAACTTCCACAAAAAAACATTCCTCTTTTTGGCAGTTCAGAACTCGTTTTTTATTATCATAATACAAAACGTAGAAAAAATAAAGTGCAAAGTCACATTTTTTTGTGCTAATATTCCAAAAACCCCTCGCCGAGTACTTCTCTGACATCTGTAACAATCACAAACGCGTGGACATCTATACTTTTTATAAATTCTTTAAGTGTTACAACCTCCTTTTTTGATACGACGCAAAACAGCATACTGCGCTCCTCATTGCGGTACATGCCTACCGCGGGAAGCAGCGTCGTGCCACGGTTCATCTGGTGCATCACCGCGTCTGCAATCTGCTCGTACTGGTCAGATATAATATAAACTGCCTTGGAAAACTTGCCGCCTTCTGTCACAAGGTCGGAAACCTGCGACGTAATAAAGACCGCAAATACCGCGTAGAGCGAAGCACGGACTCCGCATACATAAATACCTGCCAGAATAATCGCGCCGTCTATAACCTGCAAAATCTGCGCAATGGAATACGACCGGAGCCTGATATGCAAAAGCGTCGCGATCAGGTCTGTCCCGCCAGTCGCTACCTGCGCGCTCAGTACCAGTCCGATGCCTGCCCCCATCATAACCCCGCCATAGACAGAAGCAAGCAAATAATCTCCTCCCGCCAAATCGTAAGACGGAATAACGCCAAGCCAGAAAGACAGCAGCAAGGACGCAACGACTGTGCGTCCAAGAAAACGCCTTCCTTTTAATTTTAACGCTATGAGAAACAGCGGCAGATCCAGCGCCAGATTGGTCATCCAGATCGGGATACCTCCGTCTATAAGATCCGTCGTCAGCCTGCGCGCCATAATCCCGATACCGGTAAACCCCCCGGTAACCAGTCCGATCGGATCATATGCGCTTTTAATTGCAAATGCCATAATTCCTGTACCTGCCGCGATCAGCAGATACGAACGTATCGCTTTGTTTTGTTTATTCATATCTGTCCTCATAATGATGTACTGCGTTTTTAAACCGTCCTTTATGGATAAGCTGCTGAAACCAGAAGATAAACGACGGCTTTTTCTTCATATTTCTATAATCTGTAGTCAGGGAATACCAGACTCTTGCACGAATCTTTTCTTTTTCTTGTAGTAAAAATGCATCTTCCTGTGGAGACGGCAGCACTGACAGCACCACATCCGGCGCCGCTGCGTTGATCTCATTTACGATAATATCATGGTCGCCTTCGCATACATCCAGTACATATTCTCCCACGATCTTCATATTTTCATACTCTGCGCTTATAAATTCCCTGAAATCATCCAATTCTTCCTGATTTTGTGCTGTCAGGAAAAAACTGCTCTGCCTGTAAATCATGCGGCTTAAAAATTCACGCATAAATCCGTGCTCGCTGGCTTCTCTAAGGCGCCTGGAAGAATAGATTCCTGCTTCTGTCAAAATTTCCCTGTCACCGACGACAAGCAGGTCTGCCTGCCTGATCCCGTCGCGCACAGCCTGGCTTTCTGCTGCCTGACTTAACACTTTTATCGATACGGTACGGATAATATTAAGCTCCTGCCTGTCATAAAATGTCTCACTCTGCGTCATCTCTTCCTGTAATGTAAAATTATCCATTTCCATTCCGATCAGCCGAATCTTCTTTACCATAAATTACCTCTTTCTCTGGAACTGTAACCGTTCCTTACCGTCTGTACGATAAATCAGTAGTATAGCAAATCTTTTCTACTTTTGCAAGTCCGGCAAATTGTTTGAAAATTTTGACAGATTTCGACGTTTTTCTCTATTGGCGTGATGATTCAAAAGTCAATAGCTTTTTCAATCTATTTGCAAAAGACCAGAACTTTATGAACACTATACAAAACATACGTTCCGTCTTTACGGATCTATCCACAGACTTTTCCACATCTAAAATTGTGGATAACGTGCATAACTTTGTGTATAACTTCATTTTTTCACTTTTTCGACTTTTTTCGATGTGGATAACTTTTTTTCGGGAAACTGTCTTCTACGGATTTTTGTGGAAATTATTTTGCGATTTGGGCATTTTGTACATCCGATCTTTCTATGCAGATGGTTTAATGTCCTGAGAAGATTCCAATGATCCATATACAAAATTCCGAAACAATTTCCAATGGAAAATATCGCCTAAACAAAAAAGAAACTACTTCTATTCATCGAATAAAAGTAGCTCCCATTCTTTATCTATTAGAATATTCTGCGTACGGCAACAACCGGACGATAATTTGCCGGAGAAGTGTATTTAATGCCGTCTGCCGGATTGCTTGCATGGATAACTGTATTTCCGCCTGCATAGATGGCTACATGCCCGTCATAGCATACGATATCGCCTGGCTGCATACTGCTGTAGCTCACGCTGTAGCCAGAGCCTCTGAGCGCGCCTGAAGAATGCGGCAGCGATATGCCAAAGTGTGCATACACGCTCATAACAAAACCAGAACAGTCTGTCCCATTTGTCAGGCTAGAACCGCCATATACATACGGATTGCCCAAAAACTGGCTGGCATAGTTGACAACGGACTGCCCGGTGCTGCTTACAGACTGCGATCCTGCTTCTGCTCCATTAGACGAGCTGCTGCCTGTGGATGCTGCTGCATCTGCCTCTTCCTGCGCCCTGCGTGCTGCCTCTTCTGCTTCCAGCCTTGACTGCTCGATTGCCAGTCTTGCTTCTTCCTCCGCTTTTGATTCCGCATATGTATATTCACGTGAGATATCCACATAATCTGTGGATACAAATCCTTTGCCGCCTTCTACTGCAACCTTCACCCAGCCGTCTTTATAAGCCTTCATACTTGCTACTGTCAGCTCTTCACCGTCTGGTACCAGTGTCAGTACTTCAGATTTTTTCGAAGCCTTGCTTCTGACTTTTAATGTCGTCGTATTTACCTTTGCGATCTGCACGCCGACAGATTTTACAAGGTCTTCATCACCGATCACAATATAATCGCCTTTTACATATCCTGTCACAGACCCGGAACGGATCTTGTACCAGTCGCCTTTTTTGCGAATCACCTCTGCCACCGAATCGCTGTACAGCTTTCCGAGAAGCTGCGCATTTTCATCCGGTTTTTTACGGATGTTGACATAGTCGTTAACCTGTGCGACTGCCATATTTGCATAATTTGTTTTATCTTTTTTATTTGTCTTGCTTTTATCTGCTGTTTTTACTACCCCGCTATCCTTTGTATCCGCAGCCTTATCTTTGCCGGCATCCTGTGTAGCTGCTTCCTGCATTCTCGACGCCAGGTTTCTTTCCAGATACCCTATGACTGTTTTTGATACCCCCGCAGATGTCGATGAAGTATTTAACTCGCTTTCTACAATAGCACTCGCTGGCGCTGCCATTACGTTATATGCTGGTACGGTTGTAAGCAAAGTACCTGCCAGACAGCAAGTTGCTATTTTAAGTGGTTTATTCTTCATACTTTCCTCCTAGTTTTCACCCAATTTTCATTATATCTCTATCTCATTATTATATATTACAGATTTATTACATCACTGATTATAGCAGGCTTGTCCGAAGATGTCAACTCTCAGATAGCCGATATATAAGGTTTTTTCAAAAAATTTTTATGCATTTTTACAAAAAGAAACAAATTTCAGTGCTGCCGGAAATGAAAACGCGCAATATATCTGTAATAAATGTGTTATTTCTACAAAATAAGATTTCGATTTCTGTTTTTTATGTTTATTTTTTTGCGAGATGCGCGTATAATGAGATTGTAACTATACCGGCACAGCGAAAGGCTGCTTTTTATTATGAAGGAGGTTCTTATGGGAATCGGATCTTTGGCGGATATCGCCCTTGCACAAATGCCTGCAACTACTTCTGTTCCAAGTGATATTTCTGTCGCTATGTTAAGCAAACAGCTTGACCTGACGCAGGAAATGGGCGCAGACATGATTAAGGCTATGGAAAATTCTGTGAATCCGGCTGTTGGCGGAAATATTGACGTCTATGCATAAGCCGTAACGCAGCAGGCTGCCCATCCAAAGCATTGCTTCTGGATGGGCAGCCTGCTATCGCTCACTCGATTTTTCGAATCGCATTTTGTGTAATTTCAATTTTTCGTTCCTTATATAAATGTCCTACGGCACGCTTAAACGCGCCTTTGCTCATTTTCATCTCACGCTTAATCACTTCCGGGGATGCCTTATCATTAAACGGAAGCACGCCTGCATAAGCTTCGATCACCTGCATTACCTGCTGTGCATCCGCCTCGATCTGGATATACGCTTTTTCCCTGCGTGTCAGATCCAGCTTTCCGTCCGGCTTGACATTCGTAACCTTCGCTTCTATGATATCTCCGATCTTGAGCGCCGAACAGTCCTCATGGAGCGGCAGCATTGCCGAATACTGGTCATCGACTGCTACAAACGTGCCAAAATTATCGCTGAGCTCATAAACGCGCCCGGTCACAATGTCCCCTTTCTGGTACGGGGACGATCTGGAAAGCAGTCCGTATAAATCACGCATACTCGCACAAAGCCTGCTGCTCTTATCGATATAAAGCGTTACAAGCACGACGTCATCTGCACGTACTTCTCTGGTCATCTCTTTATATGGAAGAAACAGGTCTTTTTCCAGGCCCCAGTCCAAAAACGCCCCGATATTTCCGACAGACAATACCTTAAGCGCAGCGCAGGCACCGATCGTCAGCTTTGGCTGATTCGTCGTTGCAATCAGCCGGTCTTTGGAATCTTTATATAAAAACACTTTTATTTCATCACCGATCTCAAGATCCGGCGGCACCTGTTTTTTCGGAAGCAGGACGCGTCTGTCGTCATTTGCATTCCGTGCCAGATACACGCCAAAATCTACACATTTGACTACTTGAAGAGTTTGGAACTCGCCTAAATTCATAACAAGGCTCCTTTCATTTACAACGTTATCATTACCGGGCAGCAAGCTGCGTATCCCCGTAAAACTCCATAACCGCATACGGCTTTCCCTCAGAACCGCACAGCTTCACTGCCCACCTGTCTGCATACTGCGCCAAATAAGGATAGAGTACTTCGCCGTATACCGCAGGCTTTTTATATTCTGCACGGATACGCGCCGCGCGGAACGCAGGCGGCAGCAGCTCTTCTGCCATAAGGATATATTTTGCATTATTCACATGCTGGTTCGTATCTATAAAATAGCGGGGAATCTGTATGGCATCTTTTACCCGTTCCGCTTCAAAATCAGGAATCTTGCGTTCCATAGATTCCATTTCCAGGCGCGGGCTTGTCTGATAAGCAGCAGCGATTTCAGGCGCAATCCGCACGGGGCGCTGCTTTTGTATATCCATAAACACCCACACCGAATTGGCACGCACAATCTGCTGCTTTGCTTCGTCTTCGATCTGAAAGCTGCGAAATCCGAAAAACCCATGAAAATCATAAGGCCAGGTCGTAACCTGAATCGTCTCTCCAAATACCGGATAACGCACAATATCTGCCTGCCAGCTATTTAACACCCAAGCCGTATGGTATGTCTGCATATAGTCAAGCCCAACGCCAAGCCCTTCAGCCTGAAACGTACACACATCCTGCAAATAATCCAGAATGCCAGACAGCCCTACCTGCCGTTTGGTGCCGCACTCGCTGTAACGGACTGTCGTACGCATCGTATATATACCCGTGCCTGCACTGGCGTGATTCGTTCGTTTACGTGCTGTTTCCATTGTTTTGATTCTCCGTCCTTTTCTAAAAAAACATGTACCATTCCGGCACATGTCTTATGGATGATTTTTTGCCTGATTTTGGTTTGTATTTTGGGGTGCTTTTTTACAGGAAAGGACGCCGGGAAAGAGGATGTGCCTCCCCTGGCGGCGTCCGTTCCAGAATGCTAAGAATCCCTAAGTATCCTGCTGCTGCGTTGTGGCTGTGGACGGTCGCGGCACCTAGTTCGCTGCCTGGCAGCTAAAGGTGCCGCTTGGCTGCGCCCCTGGTTGCCCCGCAGAATACTAAGGGCTTCTAAGCATTCTTCCAAAGCCGCCGCCAAGGGGAGGCACATCCTCTCTCCCGGCTGGTTTTCATAAGTGTTACTAAAGCACACTTAGTGTGGCTTTATTGTATGAAAATAGATGGGGTTATGTTCCACCATTATCGTTGTTTTGTTTGTTGTAGTGCTAGACAGCAAGTTCTGAACACTGCATTTTGGAAAGCCAGTTCCTTACTCCGCCCACTTTCAAAGCTCAAAAAAACAACAACATGTGCCTCTATTTCTTGTAGCACTTGCAAAAACCAGCCGGGAGAGGTGCCAGGCACCTCTCCTGGCGTTCCTGCATCCACAAAAAACACACCCCTTGTGCTTACTCTATCTCTTGCTCCAATTCTTTTTCTTCATCTTGAGCCTGCTCTTCATCTAACTCTTGCCCCTGAACCTGCTCCTCGCTTTGTACCTGCTCGTCGCCTTGAACCTCCTGCTGCCCGCTTTCTTCTTCAAGCGCAGACGCCACTTTTAAAAGACCCTGCATATATGCAGAGACAAGATTTTTATCATTTCTCGGAAGCCTGTGAAAATCCGTTATCAACTGCTGGTCTGAGATCGTAAGCTGCTTTGGCATCGTGCCGCCTTCATCAAAAAACTCTGCCATCGTAATGCCAAAACCATCACAGATTCGTATCAGTGTAGATACTGAAGGTACGTTATTACGCTGGAAAGAATTACTCAAAGTAGAATAGCTGATCTCGCCTTCCTTCGCCAGTCGGTAAAGTGTCCAGTTCCGTTCTTTTAAAAGCTGTGTTACTCTTTTCAGTACATACTCTTCTCTCATGGTATCATTCCATCTCCTCAAAAGTGTAATATATTTAATTGTAATCAATGCCGGGCTATCCCAAAAGACTTAAATAAGGGTTGTATTTACAAGTCGCAGATGAAACATACGCAGTGTTATAAAACTGCTGCTACCATATTTTTATTTATCTTTTTATGTAAAACAATGCGGCACATATTGTATAAAGCAAAAAAGGCACATGTCATACGCACATGTCCTTTCGCATTTCATTGACACTCCCTATGTACTGTGTTGCTTTTCTGTAAAAGCCCCTGCAAAAATGCAGTAACCAGTTTTTTGTCATTTCCTGATAATCGGTGAAAATCTGCGATCAGCCGCTGATCTGAAGCTGTAAGCTGCTGCAAAAGCGTGCCGCCTTCATTAAAAAATTCTGCGACTGTAATATGAAACCCCTCACAAATCCGCAGTATGATTGGTACAGAAGGCACCTTGTTCCGGTTAAATGTATTGCTTAACGTCGCATAACTGATATCAGCTTCTTTGGATAGCTGGTACAATGTCCAGTTGTATTCTTCCAGAAGCTGGTCTACTTTCTTTCGTACATATTCTTCTCTCATAGTATAAATCCCGCCTGCTGCTCAAAACATCCCTTTGTCTTTTTCTTATTGTATCCCGCATAAGGTGAAAATGCAAGCCTTTCGTTATAGTTTGTGTCAATTATTTATGGAAAATCACAGTGTATCTGTGATTTCTGCTGTTTTTGCCGCCGTCCGTACAGCCTAGAGCGAACAAATTTGGATTGCTTTGGTAAATTTTTACAGGAAGGGACGCCGGGAAAGAGGATGTGCCTCCCCTGGCTGCGTCCGTTCCAGAATGCTAAGAAGCCCTAAGTATCCTGCTGTTACGTTGTGACTGTGTCCGGTCGCGCCACCTAGTTCGCTGCCTTCTGGCAGCTAAAGGTGCCGCTTGGCTGCGCCCCTGGTTACCCCGCAGAATACCAAGGGCTTCTAACCATTCTTCCAAAGCCGCCGCCAGGGGAGGCACATCCTCTCTCCCGGCTGCTCTTCGTAAATGCTACGAAACAAGCGCAGTATGGTTTGTTCGCTGTAGTACTCGCAGCGTGCTGTTACAAGCTGTACAGACGGCACTGTGTTATTGCAGGCTAAAGCATCTGACCACTATGCCAAAGTCCTCTTCTTCGGGAAGATCATGTATCTGTGACATCATCACGATCTTATTGGAAACGGCAATTTCTTTGGTCTTCGTTGTGCCGTCTAAAAACGTCACCGTACAGGATATGCCCAGATCTTTTGTCAGAAAATCACAGACTTCTTTTTCCAGTTCGACATTTTTTTGATCAGAAAATTCAAAACCAAATGCCTGGTACTGCCTGCGTTTTTCCGGTTCCCACCGCGCAGACGCATCCACGACTTCGATCGACGTCTCTGCATTGCTCTGTTTCTTATAATCTACCGTAAAGGAACGATACTGCCTCGTCTCATTCTGATCGCCCGCCAGCAAAAACGAGGAGGAAGCTTCGATTGGCACGTCAGGTTCTTCTCCCGCCACAACAGGGCTTCTGCCTGCTGGTGCGGTAATCTGAAACGCACCGTTTTGAATCGTATAGGTAACCGTGTCAATATTTTTCCCTCTGCATTCGAGCGGAAACCAAAAGGCAAAGCTGATCTCTTCGCTGTTTCCTGCCATTCCTCCCGATCCTGCTTCTAACTGTTTCGTATATACCTGCCCGGTCTTTGTCAGCTCCTGCGCATATGCGGTAATCACAAACTCGCCGCTCTCCCCGGCATCTAATACCTCGCTGCCAAAATATCCCCGCAGCGCATTTGCCGCCAAAATCAGCGCAGCCATCGCCGCAAATACAGCCGCCGGCTTTAACATACAATATTTCTTTCTGCCGCTTTTTCGTCCTGTTTCCTGATCCGAAAAAAACAGTTCTTTTGCTTTGTCTTTTTCGGATTGATCCAATTTTATTTTTTCCAGTGCACTTTTATAACAGTTCTCCATGTTTCACCTCCATCAGCTTTTTCAGGCGCCTGCGCCCTCTTGTCAGCTTGGAATTTACCGTATTCTGCTTCTTCCCTAGAATCTCCGCGATTTCTTTAATCGTATATTCCTCGTAATAATACAGATAAAGAATGTTGCGGTAATCGCTTGGCAGCTCATACAGTTCCTCCATCACTGCCTGTTCCTTTGGCTCATACGGGATCTCAAGATCTCCAAACGGAACCGTATGCCTGCGGAAAAACGATCTTCTGTAGTCCAGGCACTGGTTCACCGTTACCCGGATCAGCCAGGCTTTCAGATGCTCCTCATCCTGAAAACACGGATTTTCACACCTTAACAGCTTTAAAAATACATCCTGCACCACATCCTGCGCGTCGCTGGTGTGAAACAGGTTCTGATACGCAATGCGAAAAATCATATCTGCGTACCGTTCTACAATTTTTGTGTACTCCTCTTGGTCTTTTATGGATCGCATATTTGACTCCTTTCATTCTATAACACGAATGAAGGGCACAATTTAGTGCACTTTGCAAAATACAATAAAAACCACCCTTGTACAACAGGCGGCTTATATGTTATAATATTTTTACAGTTGGGGCGGTGACAAGCCCGCCCTTTCTGTTGTTCCTTATTCTGTTAAAATTTCAGTTTTTCATTAATTTTGGCTATCTGCTTTTCAGCTTTTTTGATAATCTTTTCATTGTGTTCCTCTTTCGCAAGTTCAAGAACTTCCTGCCAATCTTCCAGTTCGTCAAGCAACATCCCTTTGTACTGCTCGTTTGTCATTCCCATATCTTCCATGCCAGCCTCTCTTTCTATTGTATACCAAACATCTTGCCCTATCTGATAACACAATAATAACTCATTTTAGTTATTTTATCAATACTGTCTTCCAAATTTATCAAGAATTTCTTTTTCTTCTTCCTCTACGCTTTCATAATAAATAAGGTGTTCGGGTTGCATTTTCAAAATAGCACATATCCTATTAAGTGATTCCATGCTGATACTTGCATTATTATTTTTTATTTTTCTCCATGTATCTTGTGATAATACGCCCGTTTTCTGTGCTTTGTATGCTGTCATTCCCGCAGTTTTTAACGCACCGGAAACATCAAACTTAAATTTTATCAACTTTGTCCCACTCCTTTTATCCTATTTTGTTATATAGTAAAATATCATCCTATAAAAGTCAAGATCATGATAACGAAAAAAAGTTATTTCGATGATTAAGAATCACTAAATATTGCATAGCAGCGAACCAACCGGAAATAACTAACGTTTCAATGGCATATATAATACAGCAGCCACATAGTTAGTGGGATTGGGCATATAAGGAGGATTGCAGGGTACAATAAAAGAAAGGCGGCACTTTCTTACTTATAGTTTCGGCTGTATCCTTCCCATTACCGGGCAGATTGGGGACTTTCACCCGTTAGAACGTGTGTCATCCTATGTAGCAGCGATTATTCAATTTTTAGCTGCCTGCAATTCTACAAATCAGAATTTACTGTTACGAGCTAATCGCTTTCTGGGGTCTCGCAGGTTTCCAAATATTCCGACAACAGAGCCGAAGATGGATTCAATCGCAATGCCCGGTCGTATTCTGCACCATCGCCATCAGGCGGAGCCTGTTCTGCATTGATGACCACACATTCCCGCTCTTTCCTAGTTCCAAACAAACCGGAAGCATCGAGTCTTTTCATAGCCTCCTCCATAAGTTCAATCCGCACTTTCCACTCAGTCTCATATAGTTCATCATCGGATAATTTTATGGATTTTTCTAAGGCTTCGTAAGACCATGCTGAAATATAGGGATGCATTCCCTCATCAAATACAAATACATAAAAATAAAAATGTTCTTTGGTTGTTTCTTTCAGAGACAGAAACGCCGCTCTGGCAGCGGTTATAAGAACTTCCATTAATTCCTCATTTTCTTTTTCAGTACACATATCCATCTTGTCCTTTCTTTTTATAAATCCCGATTCGTCATTGCTTATTATATATCTGTAATAAAGTTGATTCATAAATCACTTGACGCTACCTATTCATACAGACTGTCAATCAAATGGTCAACCATAAAATCAAAAGTTTCCATGTGATCGCGTGGAAGAATATCTTTATTTTTGATATTCATAATTAAAGAATAAATAACGGACATCGCTAAATCCGCATCCACCTTGAATTTCAAATACGGCTGGCTTAAAAAAAGCCGCTGGCTCATATAATTGGATTCCTCGATTTTTTTTGCCTGTTCCTCTGATAACTTGTTCATCAAAATTGTAAAATCCGTACTGTCCGAATGGTACAAAAAATTGTTTTTATCATATTCCCGATAAATGAGCTTTAAGGCTTCAGCAACACCATGCTTTTCTTTGTATTTTTCGATTACCTCCAACGCCGCGTTGCAGATTTGCTCTTGCACGAAACACAGCACCTCGCAAAAGAGAGCCTCTTTCGATTCAAAGAATAGATAAAACGCCCCTTTTGAGATTCCTACCTGTTTGCAAAGGTCATCGACACTTGTTTTCTTATAGCCATACTGTGTCCAGCTCTGCTTACAGGCTTCCTTTTCTTGTGCGGACTGTCCTCGGATTGAATGCAACGTATTATGGGGCTGCGGAGAGCGCGTTAGCAGTCGCTACAATCTTATGGAGCATTGCCGCAGGGGTTTTGGCAGAGAAATTGAAGATACATAAATTATCTGTCCTGCTTGCAGCTCTTGGTATTTTAATGATCCCTGCCGGCATTGTTTTCCTTTTGCCAGTGAATTCCATGATAAAGTATATCGTTACGGTTGTATCATTTTGCGGTATGCAGGCTGTTATCAGTATATTTTCTATTTTTGCTGTTTCTCTCATACAACAGAGGACACCAAATCATTTCATAGGAAAAATTATGGCTTATACATCAACGATTACTTTGTGTGTTCAGCCTATAGGACAAATCGTGTACGGTTTTTTATTTGACACATTTCACAGTGCCGTGTATTTTGTCTTAATCCCGACTGGCATCATAGTTTGCATTGTGTTCCTGTACTCACAGCAGGACAGTCTTTTGTTTTAGGATATACCAACGAAACAGATGGCATCTATGATGCATCAAAAGAAAACCCTGTTATCATTTTTGATGACTTCACTGGAACATTTAAGTGGGTGGATTTTCCTTTCAAAATCATCGTTATATTGGGAACAGGCGGAAAGATATGTTTCTAAAGGCGGACAACAGCAGTTTAACACTAATGCCGTTAGCAGAGTAAAAGTGCCTGTACCGCCCTTAGATGTCCAAGATAAGATTATTTATGTACTTGATAATTTCGATGCGATCTGTTCTGACCTCAGCATTGGTCTCCCTGCCGAGATTGAAGCAAGACAAAAGCAATACAAGTATTATCGTGATGCCCTCTTGACCTATGCCGCAACTGGTAAGACAATCTTGACGACAGACGAGTTAATGGCTTGATTGTCCTTTGTCAATATGTTTTTGGTTTTGTTTCTGTTACGCTGAATATGATTTCTGAAAACCATGACAGTAAGAGAAAGCCTATCACAAGCGGCAACCGTGAAGCTGGCGAGTACCCTTACTATGGGGCATCCGGCATTGTAGATTATGTGAGTGGATATATCTTTGATGGAGATTATCTGCTTGTTTCCGAGGATGGCAACAATCTGGTGGCACAAAGCACACCGATTGCGTTCTCTATATCGGGCAAGAATTGGGTAAATAACCATGCTCATGTTTTGAAGTTTGATTGTTATGCAACGAGGAGATATGTCGAGTTCTACTTGAACTCTATCGACCTTTCACAATTTATTTCTGGTGAAGCACAACCGAAGCTGAACCAGAAGAACCTTAACACAATGCCTATTCCGCTTCCTGCTATCAAGGAATAGGAGCATATCGTAGGCATACTTGATCGCTTCGATGCCCTCTGCAATGACATTTCTTTTGGCTTACTAGAGCGTGTTTGAAAAATCATTCCTACCATCTGCATTCCCCACTTTGCGTGATATTTGTGCCAAATTCAGGTTACATCGCCCGCTATGCGCCCTTCATTTGGCGCAAATCTCCCACAAATTGTGAAATACATCTGGCAGCAAGCATTTTCAAACACGCTCTAGCAGAGAATGAAGCGAGGACTAAGCAATATTACTTATGCCTAAAAGAACAAGATCAAGCATTTCCTGAGTATAGATACATGTGCAAAGCAAAAGCAATGTCGGCAAATCCTGTCTTCTTGTTTGCGTTTGCGCATATTCTAAAATTTGTTTATGAATCGTTAGTTAGAGAAAACGGAAAAGATGAAGAATTGAGGTGATATTATGAGTACCTACCATATCGTACTTTCAACCAATGAAAGTACGGTTGTAACCGAATATGAGTCACAGACCAAACGCTCTGATGCTTACCAGAGTGAAGCAGCTCTGGAAGCGGAATTTATCAAAATGTTGGGCGAACAGGGCTATGAGTATGTGACCATTCATAATTCCGATGCACTTATTGCCAATCTCCGCAGACAGTTAGAATTGTTAAACAACTATCATTTTACGGATAAGGAATGGGACAGCTTTTTCAAAAGCAAGATTGCCAATACCAACGAGGGCATCGTGGAAAAGACCCGAAAAATTCAGGAAGATTATGTGCAGAACTTGACCCGTGAGGACGGCATTGTTCGGAGACAAGGAAGCAAACGGCATTGTCCTCTTGAAATCTTATGAGGATTATTACTACGGTTGTGTCGATGATAAAGGTCGTGAGCAGAAAGGTTATGAGGAACGAATTGCAGAATTGTTGCAGAAATATCCTTGCTGCCTTTGACCGCTTTGCCGGAAATGAAATCCTATCCCCGATTGATTTCCAAGACTACACAGGCACATACCATGATGTGTACGAGGAAATCAAACCGAAACCGGGAAGTAAGGACAGCATTATGGATGATGTTGTTTTTGAAATGGAGCTTGTCAAACAGGTGGAAGTCAACATTGACTATATCCTGATGCTGGTTGGGAAGTATCACGATGGGAACTGTGAGGATAAGGAAATTCTTGTTGCGATTGATAAAGCAATCAAGTCCAGCTTACAGCTTAGGTCTAAAAAGGAGCTAATCGAAAACTTTATTGCTACCATCAACACAAGCACCAATGTCAATACTGACTGGCAGCATTTTGTCAGAGAGAAGAGAGAAACCGACATCCAGACTTTGATTACTGAAGAAAAATTGAAGCCGGAAGAAACAAGAAAGTTTGTCGAGAATGCTTTCCGTGATGGCGTACTCAAAACTACTGGCACGGATGTTGACCGACTGATGCCGCCCGTTTCCCGTTTCGGAGGAGGTGGTTCTCGTGATAAGAAGAAGCGGACAGTTATTGAAAAACTGAAAGGGTTCTTTGAAAAATACTTTGGATTGGTTAGCCCAGAGGCTTCAAAAGAACCGGATAAGGTTACATATCTTTATGATAAAAATCTTCAATACCATTAAAATGCTAAAAAGGCAAAGAGGGGTGATTGCGTGGCAGAAAGTCACAATGTAGAATGGAAAGAGTCTTGGCGAGATGAGTATCTTAAGTGGATATGCGGTTTTGCCAATGCTCAAGGCGGCAAGGTTTATATTGGCACAAATGATGATGGTACGGTAATTGGCGTCCAAGACAGTAAAAAATTATTGGAAGATATTCCGAATAAAGTTCGTGATGTTCTTGGTATTATTGTAGACGTTAATTTGCTGACTAACGATGGAAAAGACTATATTGAAACTTTCTTAAAATCAGTAAAGGCAGCCTGTATTTTTTCCAGACAGTCAGCCGGAAAGCCTGCGATATTTTTTACCTGGTTTATTTTGTTGCACCAGTTCTGGCATTCATCATCTGGCAAAATCCATTACAAATACGTCATGGAACGACTTCACAAGGCAAGCCCATTTTCGCAGCAAAAAAAGGCTGAATATCCGGCACTTTCCATGTGCCGGATATTCAGCCTTTCATTCTTGTTAAACCGCCCCGGTGGATGCCATCAAAGACATCTCACCTTCCAGGCAAAAGCTGCCGTATCCAAACGGAAGAATAAAATGATCTCCTTTTTGAATCGGGTTTCCATCGATAGAACCGCTTCCTTCCAGCACAGATATTGCCAAAAACGGATATTTTTGTTCAAGCTGTGCGGTTCCTTTGGTATCGATTTTAAATACTTGGAAGTACGGACAGTCAAGCAGCAGGTTCATTTGATTTTCCGGCAGTCCGTTTGCGGAAAAGATGCAGTCTGCCATTTCTTTTGCGGGTGTTTGTATGACGTCGATGCTTTTTTTCAAATGCAGCTCACGCGGCTTGCCGTCGCTGAGGCGGTCGTAATCGTACAGTCGGTAGGTTACGTCGCTGTTTTGCTGTGTTTCAAAAATCAGGCATCCGCCTTTGATGGCATGAACTGTGCCTGGGTCGATCATAATAAAGTCGCCCTTTTTAATCGGCACTTCCCGCAGCAGGTCGCTCCATTTTCCCTGTTCAATCATCTGTATCAATTCTTCTTTTGTCTTTGCCTGATGGCCGATAATTAACGTAGCAGGCTGCGCGCAGTCCATAATATACCAGCATTCGGTCTTTCCGTTCGCACCGTTTTCGTATAGCTTCGCATAGCTGTCGTCAGGGTGCACCTGAATGCTCAGATCTTCTCTGGCGTCGATAATTTTTGCCAGCAGCGGGAACTGCTCGGTATGCGGGTTTCCAAACAACTGCGGATGCTTGCTCCATAGCTCGGACAGGTGCGCTCCTGCAAATGTTCCGTTTTTTATCGTTCCGTCACCGTTTGGGTGCGCAGAGATCCCCCAGCATTCCCCGGTCTGCTCACCGGCTGTCGCATAATGAAATTCCTGCTGCAAGCGGCTGCCGCCCCAGATATTTTCTTTGCATACAGGCTCTAAAAACAGGATTTCTTTTGTTTGCGGCTGCTGCTGCATGTTTGTAAAGACCAGGCTGGCTGCGCCGATAATGCCGGCATCGTTGCCGTTTTGCGCAATTACAACCGGAGGGATATAAGCCCCGGAGGCGCCAAAGCAGTGCTCCTGTAAATAGCGGTTCAGCGGATCTGTCAGCTTTTCGCCCTGTCCGCAGATGCCGCCGCCAAGCACGATCATATCCGGCCGGAAAATATTGACAAGGTCTGTAATGCCGTCCGCCAGATAGCGGATATAAAGCCCTACAAGCGCCTGCCCGCACGTATCGCCTGCTTGTGCCGCGTCAAACGGCATCTTGGCATTCATCCGCTCCAGGTCATGCCCGCAAAGCTCCCAGAGCATGGAGCTTGGAAAGCGTTCTGCCATGCGTTTGGCATCCGCGATCAATGCCGATGCCGACGCGTAAGCTTCCAGGCAGTCTTCTCTGCCGCATGTGCACTTTCTTCCTTCTGAAGCAATGCGGATGTGCCCAAGCTCCGCACCGCCTGGATGCCCGCCTTCAAAGATCTTTCCATCGACCACGATCCCGCCGCCGACGCCTGTGCCAAGCGTCAAAAAAATTGCGTTTTTGCAGCCCTTTGCCGCTCCCCTGATCGTCTCTCCAAGCGCCGCGCAGTTGGCATCGTTATTGATATAAACAGGCATCGGAAGATATTTCGAAAGCTCCGCTGCCAGAGGTACATGATCCCAGCGGATGTTGTTGGAATACAGTACCGTGCCGCTTTTGCCGTCGATCGTACCAGGGCTTCCGACCCCGGCGCCAAGACAGTCCTGTGTCTTGTAGCCGTTTTCTTCTAACAGTGCCAGCGCCGCATGTCCCATATCCGCAATCAACTGCTGATAAGGACGCTCGCCGCGTGTAGGGATCGTCGTCTGCGCAATGATAGCAAAAGCCGAATCCACGATCCCGATCTTAATGCCTGTACCGCCAAGGTCAATCCCGATCATTACTTTTTCATTTTTTTCTGACATTTGGTGCCCCCTTGTAATTTATGATTCTATCGTTTCTTTCAGTCCATAGACTTCTACTTCATAGATTCGTGCTGCACTGTCTGTTCCCTGTGTCGGTTTGTGAATCACATATTTTACATATTGCGCATTTACCGGAGCAAATGCATCGTGTGTCTGTCCAGCCGCGTTTTTCGTTACGCTTTTTACCTCTTCAAATTCGGTGCCGTCCTCGCTCACAAAAATTGCGTACGCTTTTGTATTCATATCCGGGCTTTCCCCGCCTGCTTCGGCATGGTACACGTCGACGGCACTGACTGCCTGGACAGAGCCTAAGTCAATCGTGATCTCATGAGGCGCACTTCCGGTTGCGCACCATTTTTTCGTCTTGTCGCCGTCTACCGCAAATTCCGGCGCTTCGTTTTCATTTACAAACGTATCTGCTTCTGTCGCTGCTCCCTGTGAAAGAAGTTGCAGCCCGTCGGAAGCTTTGTTAGTAATCACAATATAGTTTTCGATCGAAGCATCGGCGCTTCCGGAACTGTTTTCTGCTTTTACCGCAACCGGATAAACGCCTTCCTGTGCGTAGGTGACGGATACGGTATCGCCTTGCGCGCTTTCGGTATCAGAGCCTTGCAGTGTCCATGTCACCTTCTCGGTATTTGGAGAGCAGAGGCTTGTAAAGGTAATCTTTTCGCCTGGTTTTGCAAGCGTCACGTCTGCCGCAAACGCTGCTTTTGGCAGGCTGTTATCCGGCCATTCCATCGTCACGTCGCTGCCTGTGCCTTCTTCGAGCAGGATATTTACCGGAACGACGCGGAACGTGGACTTGTTTGTATCATCGGTACGCGGCAGTGTATTTATATAGAAGCTTTCGGTATTGGATACCCCGAGCAGCGACATGGTCTGATTCTGGTTGATCCGGTATACCTCATAATAATCCGCCTTTGCATCGGATTTCCATGAAAGGCGCACGCCTGCATACATTGCGTCCTCGTCAAACTCACTGTCGAGCACCTGGACATCGCTTACCGTAGATTTTGACACGGCATCCGGCTTAGCTATTGTAATATTTCCAAAGCGGAATTGCAAGCCGTTTACATCCGATGCGGCGCTTAAACGGTAAGAAATCGTTCGAATCGTCTTTCCTGCAAGCGCAGACGCATCATAAGTAACTTTTGTCCATTCTTCTCCTACCTTCTGGTCGCCTTCGAGTGCAAGCTCTGTACCGTCATCCAGTGTGAGCACGGCATCCAGCGCGATTTTTGCCCCTTTTGCTTTTGCTGTCGTCGTAAATACCATCTGTTCTTCTGCCGGGAGCTTTGCGCTGTACAGCTTCATAACAGAAGGCACGTCTTTTTTCATCGAACCGCGCACAATCAGGCTGTTGCCGCCGTAATAAGCATCGCCTACATCCAGGTCTGCGTTGAGGTTATTGCCTTCCCCGTTTTCAAAAATATACCGGTAGGTCGGCAGCACGTCTGCAATACTGCGGTTATTCCAGTCAAGCAGGCTGATCTGCTCGCCGTTTTTATAAAATCCATAACCGTTTCCGACTGAAAAATTTGTCACAAACGGCAGCTTCGTAATGGCTGTACGTTCTGTCACATACGTCGATACGCCTTTCCATTTTGTATCGTCCGTAACCTTTGCCTCTGCCGAAGGATCGCCTGCGGCATTGACCCACATCCTGTTTTCCTGTTTCCAGAAGTCCTGTACCGTTCCTGCCGAAAAATAAGCCCAGCTCGGACAGTACAAGCCGAGAGACGTATAGGTGCCGCCATTTGGATTTTCAAACAGGTTCCACTTGATCGGCGTATCGTAGCCGCTGCTTTGTACGTCCACGCCCGCGTATAAGTCGTATGGGTTGATGCCCTGTTTTTTTGCCAGCTTTGCAGAAGCTTTTAACAGCTCTTTTTTTGCCAGCTTATCTTCTGTCCACCAGAAGTTTAAGAACATCTCGTCAGCGCCCCTGCTCTGCCTGCCCGTTAAATAAGCCGCATTTTTCTTAGTGAGGGCGTTCTGCCAGTCCATTTTGCCGTCTACGGTCATAGAATCGTAGTATACAAGCTGCAATTCTGGCGCTTTTTCTTTATAATAAGCAAGGAACCGCTGCATCTTGTCCGCATGTTCTTTTGTCAGCGGTTCTTCGTCTGTGCCTTCGGTCTCCTGGTTCATAAACCAGCCGTCAAATCCGTAAGTTTGCGCCACTTCGATCAATTTGTCCGCAACTGGAAAGCTGCCGTCTTTTTCCTGCAGCAGGTCATCTAACCATTCCATTTTGCCGCCGTGCCCTGCCTGCGGCATAAAGACGGTACCGATTACCTGCACCCCATGCTTATGTCCGGCGTCTACAACGTCTGGGCTTGGCGCGACAATCAGCCCTTCGCCCGACGACCCGCCCCAATAGACAAGCGTGTCTACATACTGCCAGTAAGAAAAGGTATTGGCATTCATTTTGTTTAAGCCATGCGGAGAATTGCCGCTTGTGCTGGCGTTCATAATCGAAACCGCCATTACCTTGGTATCTTTATTCTGCGTCTGATTCACAGCTTCCAGCTCTTCTACGGGTACACGCTCCGCAAGCGGTACGGTGCTAAGATTGAATATCAGGTCTTCGTCCGTATCCGGGCTCCATTCCAAAAGCTGTGCCGGGAACCAGTAGGACGCTTCCGGCTGGCGGTTCATCACCAGTTCTTTATTTTCATTTTCTTCGGTCTGGGAATAGGTTGCAGATGCCTGCTGACTCGTACCTTCGTCTGTACCTTCTGATGTGGTGGCTTCGGTGTTTTCCTGCTCTTTTGGCTTGTCGCCGCACGCAGTGAGGGTGGACAGCATCGCCGCGGCTACAAGTATGCCCGCCAATGCTTTCGTATGATATGTTCTTCTCATTGTTGATCCTCTCTATTCTTCAATGTTCCTGAATGATTGAATAAATTCTGATAGAATGACTCGGAGAGGTAAATACCTCTCCGTGCCTTGATCTTGGATAACTGTATGTTAGGAAAGCTTTACAGTAACGACTTCATATGGCTTGAGCACGACGTCGATCGTATTGCCTGCTGTCTGCGCTGTATATTCCGGCTCTTCCAACAGGTTACAGATCTGTGCTTTGCCAAACTCATGGTTCACTGTTAATTTTGCTTTTGTATAGGCATTTTCCGATTCGTACATACGAATGACAACGCCGCTGCCGTCCTCTGCCTGCTTGATCGTCTCGATCACGACATTGGCACTGTCTGTCGATGCGAACGAATATTCGCCGACTGCCTGTGCGCCTGTCTGTACAAGCAGCGGCTGGTTTAACTTATATGCTTCCTCTACAGTGCCTGCCGCACGCCAGCCTTCCGCGTGCGGATACAGCGCGTACGTAAAGGTATGCTCCTCCTGGTCTGTGACCGGATTTGGCTCAATGCCGGACTTAATCAGGGTCAGCGCCATATTGGAATCTTTTACCGAATGTCCGTATTTGCAGTCATTTAGCAGCGATACGCCGTAATGCCCTTCGGACAAGTCCATCCATTTTTGTCCGCAGCTTTCAAAGCGCGCTACATCCCAGCTTGTATTCTGATGTGTCTTTCTGGTCAGATTACCGAACTGGATATCAAACGTCGCTTCGTCCGTATGCACGGCTACCGGGAAATGTACCTTTAACAATGTCTGGTGCTCTTTCCAGTCTACGTGTGTAACAAACTCGATCCTGCGGCTGTCTGCATAAAACAGGATCTTCTGGGTGATTGTAGAGTTGGACGCTTTTCTTGTGATCTCAAGCGCTGCGCGTACCGAACCAAGCTCTGTCCACTCCATCCGCTCTACATTGTCCACATCCCAGAATTTTTCGGTATAGAAAATATCGATATCCCAGTTGTCAAAGTAAATCGGCTTATCTTCATACATCCGCAGCAGGTTGGCGCGCCCGCCCTCCTGTACCGTTTCCCTGTCGTTTTCTTTATCATAGATGCTCGTAAACATGCCCTGTTCGTCCAGCTTGATGTTATAAAACGGTGTTTCCAGCTCATAGTCGCTGTGCAGTACAAATGCCGGCTGTTCGTCCCCGTCTGCAAGTTCTGCCAGATGGAAGGACTTAAAGCCCTTTGACGGCAGGTGTTTCACATAAGCAATGCTTCCGTCGGCTGTTTTTTGTACCGGGTACACATTCCCTTCCCCGTCTGCAACTGCTGCCGCGTCCAGTGTACCCAGATTGACAATATCGTCTCTTACCTTTCCGGTTGTGTTAAATACGGCCACTGCTTCTCCGGTGCCTGCGATTGCTTTTATGCGCTGTGCGGTAAGCTCTGCAAGGCGTGCAGCGAGCTGTTCGTATTCTTCCTTGGTCACCTTGTAGACTTCTTCGATCGAAGAGCCTGGCAGAATATCATGGAACTGGTTCAGCAGCACAAGCTTCCACATCTCATCCAGCTCTTTGACCGGATAGCCCAATGCCTCTGCCGTCAGTACACTAAGCAGCTCCAGATCCATTAACCCCAGCTCCGATTTGCGGTTGGAGCGTTTATTTCTCGCCATCGAGGTAAGCGTGCCCCTGTGGTATTCAAAATACAGCTCTCCTTCCCAGACCGGAAGCCGCTTATGATCCTGTACACGTTCCTTTAGCTCGTCAAAGTACGTACGGGCAAATTCCTGACGTACTTTTGGTATGCCCTTGACCCCTTTTTCCATACGAATCGAAGTCTCAAGCATCTCCCTGGTCGGGCCTCCGCCTCCGTCGCCGTAGCCGTAGGAGATCAAAATGTCGTTGTTGATATCTTTGTTCTGGTAACGCGTCCATCCGCCCATAATTGCATCTGGATGAAGCATTCCGTTATAAGTCGTAAAAAAGTCTTTGATCGGCTGGTGCACGCCAAGCGTCGTAATCAGGTGCGTCAGCACTTCTGAGCCGTCGATGCCGCGCCACATCATCGTATCGTACGGCACTTTGTTAAACTGGTTCCATGCCAGCTTCGTCGTCATAAAATAATCAATACCGCACTTTTTCATAATCTGCGGCAGCGCTCCCGAATAGCCGAACACGTCCGGCAGCCACAAAATCCGGTTGTCCACGCCGAACTCTTCTTTGAAGAAGCGTTTGCCATGCACAAACTGGCGCACGAGCGATTCACCGCTCGTTAAGTTGCAGTCGGCTTCCACCCACATGCCGCCTTCCGGCTCCCAGCGTTTTTCTTTAATCCGCGCTTTGATTTTTTCATACATTTGCGGGTAGCGTTCTTTAAAAAACGCATAGAGCTGCGGCTGGCTGGACATAAACTTATAGTTCGGATATTCTTCCATCAGCTTTAATACCGTAGCAAAGCTGCGTCCGACTTTTTCGCGTGTCTGCGCGACCGTCCACCACCACGCCACGTCAATATGCGTATGCCCGATACAGGTCGCAACCACATCCTGCCATCCCGCATGATCGGTATAGAGCGCTTTGTCGATATACGCGGACGCCTGCTCTAACGTCTCGTAAAATGCTTTCGAATACGGTGTGCGCAGATCCAGAAAATTCACCGTCGTATTTAAGATTTCCTCGATATCCCTGCGGTTTTTATCATCCTCTTCCATCCTTGTAAACGCCTCTAACGGCACCCACAGGTCATAATACAGCTTTTCAACTGCCGCATCGACCTCCTGCATCTCAACGATCAGGTTAAACTCGGTATGCAGCGTCCCCGTATACGCGATTAATACAAGCTCCAGCTCTTCTCCCTGTACTGCCTGCGGACGCAAATAGACATCCCTGTGGTTCATATCTATACCCTGTACCACTTCGCCGTTTACATACAGTAAAAACTGCGGGTTTCTGGCGTCGTCCCATTCGTCGATCTGTGTGCATACGTGCATCCACATCGGCTTGCCGTCCAGCTCCTTTGGTACTTGGTAGGAAGTTTTAAAACAGTAATGGCGGTCTTTGCCGTACCAGTGCATCGTCTTGCAGTCGTAATCCTCCCACGGTTTTTGGTCTGCCTGCGCTTCCTCAGGGCGAATATAAGTTCCTTCTTTGTATTTCCAGTTTTCTACCGGAAACTTTTGTTTTACTTTCCGTTTTTTAAGTTCTTCACAAATGACCTTTACCCTTTTGTCTAAAAAATGCATAAAACCTCCTTATTCCGCCCTTCGTGGGGGCATTCCTGCTAAATTATACTGTGCTGCTTACCCATACTGCGGAATGTCCTGCAAGCACCTGCTGTCCGTCTTGCCGGCAAGGCGGATACTGATAACAATATGAATGATATTGTTCTAAAAGCACATAAGGTTCACTGCGGTGGTTTACAATCACCATGCCGTTTTCAAATACCCCTGTTTCTATGCCTCGTTCACAAATTCCACTGGCTGGTGTAAGATATTTTCTTAAAAGAGCCTTTACAAGCGTTGTTTTGGACTGGATCAGCGGATACATTTCCCGGTTGCCCTGTCCATATGGTACATGTGGGATGTTTTTTGCCGCATAGGACGCTCCGATCTGTACGCCGAACGCATAGACTGCCCCGCGGCATTCCCATCCCGTCTTTTCTGTTTCTGTCTGCCGCGCGAGGCGTTTTGCAAGTATGTCTTTTGCATATTCTGCCACACAGCAGCCTTTGCCGTCAATATAGTCTGCGACGGATTTCCCGCCGTAATACCTGCAAAATGACTCTCCCTGCGGGATAATCACATTTCCATACCGGTACGGCGTCTTCCCGCACGCTTCCCCTGCAATGCCAAAACACGACTTTGCAAGCGCATCACCAGGACCGTGCAGCAGTACCCCGCCGCTGCGCACCCACTCTCTGATACATGTCTCAGACTGCTTGTGCTCTGCCGCTTCATAGCAGTCGTTTGCCGGCACGATCAGAATCCGGTACTCTGACAGCGCGCCGTTTGTAATCTGCTGTGCGCTGATGACATCCACCTGGTATCCAAGGTCACAGCACAATTCGTACCAGCCGAGCAAGTCCAGGCGCCTTATTTTATTATTTCCTGTCTCAAACGGCTCTAAAAGCGCCATCTCTGACGGAAACAGCAGCGCGATTTCCTTTTTGCGCGCACCTGTACGCTGCGGTATCACCTCTGCGCACCAGCGGTTTCCAAGTGCCAGCGAATCTAAAAAGCTCGGATCCATCCGGTTTAATACGCCGCCGTCATCCAGCCCGTTCATGCCGTAGCATGTATAGCCGTCCATCCCGCACGCCGTCATTGTGCCGATCATTTCCGCCGGAGTCAGAAACGCATACAGGTCGTTATATATAAATCTACCCCAATAAATGCCGCCAACCAACTGTTTTCCTTCGTTCATCACCCGCATCATACTGTGCTGGCATGACACGACATATGCATTTGGATATCCGTCCGGCGTCACCGGAACCGTAATAAAATGACAACTGTCCAGATACGGCGCGAGCACATACGGATCTATGCCGCGCACTGCCGTATCCCACAAGTCGCTGAACGCATTGTCCGCATCCGCCTGCGCACGCCCGTAAATGTTCAGAAAATACCCCCACTGGGACAAATCCGGGCACAAAAACAACTCTGGATGCTTTTCTTTGAGCATCTTTTTCATATCCTGAAAATACAGCTTTAGTTCCTGCGCTTTCCAAAAAGCCTGGTCTCTCCAGCGGAAAAATTTTGGCGTCTTTTTTTTCACATCTTCTTCTGATAAAAACGCTTCGCCGTATACTAACGCATACCAATATTTTTCGGGTGCAAGCTCGCAAAAATCTGCGACGGATACTGCGTAAGCCTGATTGAGCCTTGTAATATCGCTGCCGTACAGCTCCCGCAAAAACTCCTGGTAGCGGCTGATCCCCTCGGCGTCAAAGCTGGGCGCCACGACCGGGTCCCACATGCTGCACACCGGGATGACCTCGCCGGTCTCTGTGGATGGAGACGGCGGTGCCGTAATTACGCACCGCTCACATCCATCGCCATACAGCTCCATAATCCGCTCCACATGCTCCTTCATCGACAGCTTTGCCTTTGGCGACCAGTATTTATACCATCTGCCCGGCGTACCGTCATAATGCACCGTCTCTTCTCCAAAGATCGGCGGGCTAAAGCGGATATGCGGATACAGGTTGTCTCCGTTTAGGTACAGCAGCAGGAAATTGTAGCCAAGCCCGTGCGCCCGCGCGGATTTTCCCATATATTCCTGCATCCTGACATACTGGCTGTATGCGCCTGTATCATATCGCTCTTTAAAATCTTCCCATGCTTTTGTATCGAACATCACACTGTTAAATCCCAGCTCTTTTATCAGCTTCATTGTCTCATCGACAAATGCTTCATCGTCGTAAGCCGGGCTGTAAAAGTTACCGAATATTACATTGATATACGGCCTGTGATCTGTCCTGCTTAGCAGCATGTGACCTCCTCCATCGCATCCAGCAGGCGGTCAACCGTCGTAAACGCCAGCCCTGTTACGGTGTCTGCACATCCGTAATAAACCGCGATCCTGCCAGTCGCTGCGTCCACAAGCGCTGCGCATGGAAATACAACATTTGGTACGTCTCCGACGCACTCATACAGCTCATGCGGGCCTAAAATATAATTTCTCGTCCGCTTTATCACCTTCCAAGGCTGCTCAAGATCCAAAAGCGCACAGCCCATCCGGTATACATAGCCGTTGCACGTATTAATTACACCGTGATAAATAAGCAGCCAGCCTTCGTCCGTCTCGATCGGAACGCTTCCTGCCCCGACCTTTAGGCTCTGCCATGCTGAAAAATCGCCTTTTATCGTACCCATCACAAACCGATGGCAGCCCCAGTATTTTAAATCCGGGCTTTCGCTTACAAAAATATCGCCAAACGGTGTGTGGCCGTTGTCGCTTGGACGGCTGAGCATATAATAATTGCCGTTTATCTTTCTTGGAAACAGCACACCGTTTCGGTTAAACGGCAAAAACGCGTTTTCCATCTGGTAATACGTCTTAAAATCATATGTGTAGCCAATGCCGATCGTCGGATATTCGTGATAGCCGTTGCACCAGGTTACATAATACCTATCTTCGATCCAGCACACTCTTGGATCATAGCGGAAATCCCGTTTTGCGATCTCCGGGTCTGCTCCCTGGAATACAATCGCATCGTCCTCAATGTCCCAGTGAACGCCGTCTTTACTAAATCCGGTAAAAATATCCATGCTGATCGATTTGCTGTCACAGCGGAACACTCCCGCAAAACCGTCTTTATATGGGACAACCGCACTGTTAAACACGCTGTTCGAATTTTTTGTTGCAAACCTTTGGATAATCGGATTTTTGTCATAGCGCCATACTGGTAATTTTTCCGTGCCTTTTGGCTCCTGCCACGGCATATTCGGCAGATCTGCCCCTATTATTTTCGCCATATTTTGATCACCTGTCTTTTCTCTTATTTTGCTGCCATAAATTCATCCACCTGTGCCTGCGCTTCGTCCAGAATATCCTGGAAGCCTGCCGCCATCAGCTCTTCTTTAATCTGCGGCACATAGACTGTTGGATCCTGCACGCCAGTCATGACCTCGCTCTTATAGCGCAGCCAGATTTCGCTGCAATTTGCAATCTGGTCGTATACGTTTGTAGTATCAAAGGTAAAGCCAAGCATGACAGAGCTAACCGCTTCATCCATCAGTTCCTTGATTTCCTCAAACTGATTGTATTCGTCTTTGTCTTCCTGTGTAACCGTAAAATAGGTGCCGTTGGTATATCCAGGAATATCCCACTGCTTATCCAGCTTGTGCACTTTGCCGTCTTCGTTATATTCAAAGTTCACGCCTTCTTCTCCGTAATAGAACATGTCGCGCAGCTTGGTATCTGTGTTGACCTTGTTCAAAAGCTGTAAGCATTTTTCCGGGTATTTGCTGTTTGTAGAAATCATGTTGATCGAGCCGCGTACGGTATCATTGGACAGGATCGTATCTCCTACCTTTTCTACAGCAACGTCCTTGCCCATCTGCGGGCCCCAGGAAGTAAACGCTGCCGACGCCCAGCCCTGGCCGATTCTCCACATATTGTAAACACGTGCCTCTGACAATGTCGCAGCATCCGGGTTAATCAGCCCTTTCTGGTTCCATTCATATACGGTCTGCAATGCTTTGAAAACGTCCGGCTGCTCAAGTGTAAAGCACACCTTTGCATCCTTGTCGTCATATCTTACGCCAAGCACCTGCGTACCTGCGCCAAGCTGGTCATACGCGTCAAATATAAAATAGATGCCGTCGTTTTTAGAATAGAACGGATAATCATTTTTATCTGCCTTTAACTGTTCAAATACAGGCGTCAGCGATTCTAGCTCTGTCAGGCTGGCAAGATCCAGATTGTATTCTTCTACAAGCTCTTTGTCCCAGATCGCATAATTGGAGATCGCGATATCCTTATACGTCGGCACACCGTAGATCCTGTCGTTGACCCGCATCGCCGTCCAGCATTCTTCCGGCATCATCTCGTTTAATTCCGGCATATTCGCCTCGATCAGGTCTGTAATATCACAGTATGCGCCCAAATTAATATCCGAGATATAGTTGCCGCCATGCCCGAAAATAATGTCGTACGGTTCATTCGTACTGATAATAACGTTTCTGCGGCTGTCCCAGTCTGACCAGCTTACTACCTCGACCTCCAGGTTAACGCCGATATCTGCGATCTGTTCATTGACCTTTGCCATCCAGGTATCGTAGTTTGTCGGCATTCCGTTGCCGATCAATACCCATTTTAAGTCCACCATTTCTCCGTTGCCCGCATCGGAGCCTTCAGTCTGTGCGCCGCCTCCGTCTGATGACGTCTGTTTATCTCCCCCATTGGAGCTGTTTCCGCATCCAGCCAGTGCCGCAACCGTCATTACCGACGCAAGCCCTGCCGCTATAAGCCTTCTTAATTTCATTCTCATTTCCTCCTGATATTATGTGCTGTTTTTTTGCTACTCTTTTACCGAACCGATCGTTAAGCCGGAGATAAAGTATTTCTGGAAAAACGGATACGTCAGCGCGATCGGCACGATAATAACGATTGCGATCGCCATACGCACGCTTTCTGTCGGCATGGCTGCCTTGTATTCCTGCATAGACAAGCCGCCGTAAGGGTTGTTTGCCATATATTCAATGCCCTTTTGTACATTGTTTAACAGCGACTGCAACGTTTGCAGGCGTTTGTCATCCAAATACATGGAAGCCTGGAACCAGTCGTTCCAATATCCAAATGCGGCAAACATCCCGATCGTCGCCATTACCGGCTTTGAGATCGGCAGGACGATCTGCGCCCAGATGCGAAGCTGTCCCGCGCCGTCGATTTTTGCGGATTCTACAATCGCATCCGGTACGGTCGTACGGAAAAACGTCCTGCATATCGTAACGCTGAACGAAGAACACGCCAGCGGGAAAATCAGCGCCCAGATCGTATCGCGCAGCCCCAAAATATTGTTTACTACTACATAACTCGAAAGCATACCGCCATTAAAGATCATCGGAATAAAGATAATCCATGTATAGATGCCTTTGAGCTTAAAGCTCCTTCTGGAAACAACATATCCCATCGTCGTTACCAGCGCTATCGTAATTACCGTACCAATCACAGTTACTACAATCGACATAAATACCGCACGGAAAATCATGGCACGCTCATTCCATAAAAACTGATACGCGGCCGCCGATAACTCCGCAGGAATAATCTGGTACCCGCCCGAACGCAGCGCCTCTTCACTTGTAATCGATATGGAAAACACGAACAGCAGCGGGAAGATACAAGTCAGTCCCAAAACCAAAAATATCACGTTAAACAGGATATTGGTTGACGGCTTGATCTGATTAATCTGTGCTGAGCTTTCCAGATCTTTATTCTTTTTTCTCACGTCGTTTCCCTCCCTCAGATTAAATCAGGCTGTTTTCATTATCAATCTTTCTGACAACCCAGTTTGCTATCAAAATCGTAGTACAGCTACAGATCGCCTGGAAGAACGATGCTGCCGCAGTCCTGCCGATCGGCGTTCCCGGCGTCCGAATCGCCTGATAGATAAACGTATCAAACGTCGATACCGTCGTATACAGCGACCGTGGAATCCCGCCGGTTACCTGATAGAACAGCCCGAAGTCTGAGTTGAAGATCTTGCCGCAGTCTAAGATCAGCATCATGATAAACACTGGCTTAATGGAAGGCAGAGTAATATGTACCGTCTGCTGCCACTTCGTCGCCCCATCCATAACTGCCGCTTCATACATCGACTGGTCGATGCCTGTAATGCTCGCAAGATAAAGCACCATGCCGTATCCCATACCTTTCCAGGTATTCAGCAGTACAAGGATAAACGGCCAATACTTTGCCTCCTGGAACCACATAATCGGGTCTACGCCGAACGATTTTAAAATACCGTTTAAATAACCTCTTTCCGGCGTCAGGATCGCGTATACGAAATAGGCAATTACTACCCATGACATAAAGTACGGCAGGAACATCATCGTCTGATAGACCTTAGAGGCGCCTTTATTGCGCATGTTGCTAAGCATTAACGCGCCGCCTACCGCTACCGTGGCACTGATAATAATAAACGCGATATTGTAAAGTACCGTGTTTTTCAGCAGCATCGTAAACGCATTGGATGAGAAGAAAAATGAAAAGTTGCTGAATCCCGCCCAATCGCTGTGCAGCAGATTGTAAATAAACCCGTGCCCGCCTGGCTGCAATTTGTATACTTTAAATGCGATAATAATACCAAACATCGGCAAATAAGCAAAAATTGCATACCAAAGCAGCGTAGGCAGCGACAGCAGGAACAATTCCGTGTCGTCTCTGGTCCAGCGTTTTCTCGGCCCTTTTCCCTTCCCATGAAGCATTTTGTCTGTCTTCATTTCGTTTAACCTCCTTGTTTATTTATGTTAAGTTTACATTAACACCTACCTAAACAAATGTCAACTATGCATGTCAAATTCATCACTATAGCTAATTATTAATCATATTTTTAGTATAATTTCACTAAAATTTTATATTTTTAGTAAGGCAGCGTGTTAAATCAACACTTACAAAAATTAGCATAATATTAACATTATAGCCGCTTCACGACATGTCCAGACTTACATTTTATGCCTGCCGCGCTTGCGTCACATTACATTTGAATCTTTTTAACATTTGTAAACTAAAATATTGTAAATTAAACGAAACTATGTTATATTAGTAGAGTGGATGGCGTACTGGTACAGCGTTGCAGAAATAGCGGGCGCTGTATGCACTGTTATTTCTGCAATGCTGTACGGATACTCTGTCACATGCAACATTGACTGTAACGATAGGAGCACCACATGGAAAAAATCACAATGCAGGACATCGCAGATGCTCTTGGAATCTCAAGGGTCACCGTCAGCAAAGCCTTCAATAACCAGTCCGGCGTATCCGATACTCTGCGTGATACGATCTTTGAAAAAGCCCGTGAGCTTGGCTATGCAAAAGTTCCATATACCGAACTCGAAAAACTGGAAAAAATACAGCCGCAGGCACAGCATCACAGCCAGCCGGTCAGCACGGTATCCTTAATCGTATCAAGGCCGGATTCCGCCATGTTCTGGACGAGCATTATCCACCGTATGGCACAAGAACTTGCCAGCTACAACATAAACCTGATGTATACTTATGTTCCGTCTGTCTACACCCCGGCTTTTCAACTGCCGCTGATATTAAAAAGCGAAAGCAGCCTGCTCGACGGCTGTATTATTTTAAACGTATACGATCCTACGATCCTTGGCATGGTCAATGAGCTTTCCCTCCCGAAAGTCTTTTTAGACACCGTTCCTTCCCTGTACCGGAAGCAGCTAAACGGAGACCTGCTGTTAATCGAAGGCTACCGGACAGAATACGACATCACCGAATCCCTGATTCGAGACGGCCACACAAAAATCGGCTTCCTCGGCGATATCTATTATGCCCAGACCAACCTGGAACGCTACCGCGGCTACTGTGCCTGTATGCAGGCGCACCGGATGGAGATCCTTTCAAAATACTGCCTGACCGGAAGTATCGGCATTTTTTCCTACGGAAAAGAAGTCTATGATTTTTTAAACGGGCTGACCGACTGGCCGACTGCTTTTGTATGCGTCAGCGACTTTATGGCACATTTCGTAAAACAATACATCGACGAAAACCCGCAGCACGTACCGCATCCGGTCGTACTGACCGGATTTGACAATTCCGAGGAATATACAAACGTTGCCGGAAATATCACAACGGCAAATGTACGCACGGCACTGCTTGGAAAACGCCTTGCCTTGCAGCTATTGTTCCGCACGCAGCACCCGGATGCGCCGTTTGAGCTGACGTTTGTACGTCCTACTATTATTTAACATCTGTATTATAAGGAGGTTTTCATGAATTACGAAACAGAAAAAGACTATATCCTAAGACTGATCAAAGAAATCGCCAGGACACTGTCAAGTCTCGCGCTCGGCAAAAAGTACGAACAGGAAGACCTGTCTGTACAATCCCGCTACGGCTTATCCGACGACCGCTTCGCATTCATCAAAAATATGGTCGACCGCGGAGAAGTCAACGAGGCGGAAAATATTCTGCTGGATCAGATTGACTACGGCGAGAAAACATCTGTGGCAGAATTGATCTTTTTTTACGAATACGCGGGTATAAAGGGTGATGAATTTTTAAAGAAATACAATTATTCTATGGAAGAGGTGCTGGAAGGACTGAAAATGCTGGCAGATCACCTGGGGTATCAGGATGTGTTGGAGGTTATGCAGTCTTATTGAATTTTATTTTGATGAAATGAAATGGAATACAGGGAGGGACGCTGGGAGAGAGGAGGCGCCTGCCATACAGAAAAACTTAGAACTTTTTTCAGTCACACATACGAGGAACAGCCAGGAGAGGGGGTTGGCACGCCCTGGCGGCGGCTTTGGAAGAATGGTTAGAAGCTCTTGGTATTCTGCGGAAAAACCAGGGGCGCAGCCAAGCGGCACCTTTAGCTGCCAGCAGGCAGCGAACTAGGTGCCGCGACCGTCCACAGCCACAACGTACCAGCAGAATACCTAGAGCTTCTTACCATTCTGGAACTGACGCAGCCAGGGCGTGCCAACCCCCTCTCCTGGCGTCCCTTCATAATAACTCAAAACTCTCAACAATAAAAAACCTCAATGAATTTCTCACTGAGGTTTTCCCAACTAACTGGCCCACAAGGATTCGAACCTTGAAATGACGGAGTCAGAGTCCGTTGCCTTACCATTTGGCGATGGGCCATTATCATGTCGTTTGCTCTGTTCGCTCCCGACATGATGTATTATATAACGCCTTTCAAAAAAATGCAAGTACTTTTTTTATTTTTTTTAAATTTTTTTCGAGACGTATTTTCTTGTGCCTCTGGCTTACTGTTCTACGGTTAACAGTTTCTCCATCTTGTTTGTTTTTCCTGTTTTCACAATTTTATACGCGGAAAAGTCGTCGCTGTTCGTTAAAAGCACTGCCGTCGTCGTGCTGTAGCCTGCCGCTTTTATTTTATCCAGATCAAAGGCCAGCAGCTTCTGCCCTGCTTTTACCTTCTCGCCTTCTTTGACAAGCAGATGAAAGCCGTCTCCTTTCATATTAACCGTATCGACGCCGACATGAATCAGCACTTCCATCTCGAAAGGCCCGGTAATCCCGACGGCGTGGCAGGTATCTGTTACAGAAGATATCTCCCCGTCAAAGGGAGCGACTACTTCTCCGATCTCCGGTTCAATGCCTACGCCGTCCCCAAGGACGCCGGAAGCAAACGTTTCGTCAGGAATCTCTTCCCTGCGGATCACATTCCCCGTCACCGGAGCAAACAATACGCCTTCTGCTAACGTCTGTCCCGCGCTGTCCTGCGTCTTTGTTTTTTCCGGCTGTTTTGTTTCTTGTTTTTCTTCTGATTTCTCTGATTCTTCTGATTCTTCTTTCCACAATACCCAGGTAAGCGCAAACGCAACCCCGGCTGATACGGCAAGCACAACCGCATACTGCACGGTATAATCCAAGGTAATCAAAAATCCAGGCAGTCCTGTAACTCCGTAAGAAGTCGCTCCGATATGGAAGATGGACGCCAGCAGCGAGCCTGCCGCTCCGCCTGCCATCCCGCATACAAGCGGCTTTGTAAATCTTAAGTTGACGCCAAAGATAGCCGGCTCTGTAATTCCAAGCGCCGCAGACAGGGAGGATGGAATTGCCACCGATTTGGTTTTCATATTTCTCGCCTTTAACCCTACGGCAAGACAAGCCGCTCCCTGTGCAAAGTTTGCCGCCGATGCGACCGGCATCCAGATATTGATCCCGTCTGCCGCAGACAGCATTCCCGCTTCGATCACGTTATACATATGGTGAATGCCGCATACAACGGTAAGCGGATACAACGCTCCCATAATCATAGCGCCGACCCCGTATCCAACGGTAATGATCCATCCGGCAAATTCCAGCACATAGCTCTCTGCTGTGGAAAAAATCGGCCCAATGATCCCAAGCGTAATAAAAGAAGTCGCTAACACGGTACATAAAGGTGTTACAAACAAGTCGATCATTTCCGGCACATGCTTATGCAGCCATTTTTCAATCTTACACATCAGCCAGATCGCGATCACGACCGGAATCACGTGCCCCTGGTAGCCGACCTGACGGATCTTAAAAAATCCAAACAACTGCCATACCGGAATCTCGGACGCTTCCATCGAACCGACGGACCAAGCGTTTAACAGGTTTGGATGAATCATAACCATCCCGACAACAGCGCCAAGGAATATATTCCCGCCAAATACCCGTGTCGCCGATACCGCGATTAAAATTGGCAAAAAGGTAAATGCCGTATTTGCCATCAAGTCCAAAATGCCGTACCAGTCGCTTTCCGCAAACGACGGTATCGCTTTTCCAAGCGCCTCTACCAGCCCCATCATCAGCCCAGAAGCTACAATCGCAGGCAGGATCGGCACAAACACGTCGCCCAGCGCTTTGATCATCCGCTTCCAGATCGGCTGCTGTGCTGCCGCAGCCGCTTTTACATCCTCCTTGGTAGCCGCCGTCATGCCGCTTACTTTTAAAAATTCCTCATACACTTTATTTACGGTTCCCGTACCGATAATCAACTGAAGCTGCCCGTTGTTGCTGAACACGCCTTTTACCCCGTCAATATTTTCCAGCTTTTTCATATCGATTTTGCTGTTGTCTACCGTTACTAGCCGAAGCCTGGTTGCACAATGCGCAGCGCTTACCAGGTTGCTCCTGCCGCCCAGAATTTCAAAAATCTCTCTGGCACATTTTGCATAATCCACTGCCATTTTTCTCCCCTTTTCTATGATTCATTTATTTTTTGCATATTACGAGATCAGCTTGTATTTTATAAACGCTTGCCGTATTCCATGATCTGCTACCGACGGACACATGGCATCTGCCAGCTTTTTTACAGCCTCACTGCCGTTTTCCATACAAATGCCAAGTCCCGCCGTTTCTATCATTTCCTTATCATTCATGCTGTCTCCAAACGCGACCGTATCGCAAAGCGGTATGTGCAGCTCCCTGCTGACCCGTTCGATTGCCCTGCCTTTGTCAAATTTTTTATTTACGACCTCACCGTTGATCATTCCGCCCATATTTTCTTCCTGGATGCAAAATGAAAAATCCTCTGACAGCACCTGCCGCGGCTCTTTTAAGTGTTCGCTTGAGCGGCTTACAATTACGATTTTATACACTGGCTGCCCGCCGTATTGTTTCATCGGCAGGATATTCAGCGACTTTTCGATTTGTTCCCGCCAGCGCAAAAGCTCGCTGTTGCTGCCTTCTTTTTCATGGCTTCTTAAAAACTCCTTGAGTCCCTCGTCGGTATAAGAACCTTCCTTGCATTCAATCGTCCTGAACACGCCGTTTTTCGCAAGCACATCCATTGCCGCCTGCTTCTGCTGCGGCGTCATCGGGCAGTCGTAAATGCACCTGCCCTGCCATTCAATATATCCGCCGGAGCTTGCAACGACTCCGTCAAATCCATATTGCAGCAGCGGCGAAAGCATTCCATAATTTCTGCCTGTACATAAAAATACATAATGCCCTGCTTTTCTTGCCTGCGCAATCGCCCAGACCGCAGACTCCGGCGGTTCATTGCTTCCTGGCTGCGTCAATGTTCCATCAATATCCAAAAAAATTATTTTGCGCTTCATCTGCATCCTCCTTGCCTTCTTTTTGCCTGTTTGATTCTTTTTGTTAAAAGCCCGCAAAAAATGATATCGATTTCATTTATAATGCTATGATACTCCTGTTTATTAACTTTGTAAATCCGCATTTTCCACAATTTTCTAATTTCATTTTTGTGCAAAACAGTGAAATCGATTTCATATTCAGTTCGCAAAAGGCATCAAACAGGCATACGAACCTCCTTGACTTTTCCGCCATACAGCTATAAGATACTATTTACAGAGAAAAATACTGATAGCTGCTTATTGCAAGCTGAAACTATTGAGGAGGAACCAACATGCAGCAATACCAATTTGAAAAAATATATTCTCAAATGGAAAAAGAATTTGGAACAATCGAAAGAGGCGACGAAGACCTCCATACAATGATGTTCTATCCATTAGAAAGCAACCTGTTAAAAACGCACCGCCAGTACCCGTCGTCCAACAGCCGCCGGCTCAGAGAAGCAATCGGGCTTGTGTTCTATGACATAAAGTCCAGATATACAGGCGAACAATATGATTTGGACAATATTCGGGACAAGGATAACGCAAGGCTGGAATTTGCATTGTTAATGGCGTTTGACCCATTTACAAACGAAGAGCTGCGCGCCACCCTTACCGGCGAACTGCATATGGACTTGACAGACAAGTCACTGCTCTATGATTACTATACCGAGCCGATCGTCTGCCTTGTGCGGCTGAAAGAATCCGTCGATACGTGGGAAAAAAAGCTTGGCTCAAACGGCTACTTTACGTTTGCCGAGAGCTATATCGGCTCTCAGATCAGAGGAAACGATCTGATCTATGCCGTAATGGAGCTGTAGCAGCGGTCTAACAGCGCCAGTGTATTCCTGTAGTTTACACAATTTTTATAATCCGCTTCCCGGATTTCCAATGTCAGCGGGCAGTCGTATGCGTATTTATCATAGAAACGCATCCATGCGGCTGCCTTTTCCTCATTCTCTAACGGCGTCCCGTGATTTTGCGCATATCCGTTTCCGGTAAAATCATTAAAATGAATCAGCCTGCATATCCCCTGATGTATCCTGAAATAATGCTCCATGCTGTAGTCAAGATGCTCCGGCAAGTTTTTATGCGGCAAAAAATCCGCCGCTTCCAACAGTACCTTCATATACTTTTCGGTCATTGCCGCATGGCAGAGATCCAGCACCGTCCCCACCCGTTCGCCAAACTGCTCCCGCAGGTCACAGACGATGCTCGTAAGATCCGTAAATGTCCCATTGCACAGCCTCGGGCTTTCCGCGCCGTTTTGCTTATATTCCATCGGGATCACATTTTCAACTGCCAGATCTACCATCGGGTAATCCGCAAAAAACTGCCCAAGCACTTCCTTAAGCCGCCTGCGAAACAGCTCAAACTCCATATAATCATAGTACGACAGCGACGAATGGATCACGACAAGCACCTTGTGCTTCCAAAGTTCGGCACAGTACTGTGCCAGGCGGAACACATTGCGAATCGGGCTTACATCCTCATGCTGAAACACATGCTCCATATTCATCACCAGACCATTCGCATAAAACGGCACATGCACCGCCTCCACATTGTACATCGTAAAGTATTCCTGCAAATAGCATGTCTCAAAGCAGCTCCCCCTGTGCAAAAAATCCTCCTGCAAATTATATTCCAGCCCATCGCAGCCGCACCTTATTTTTTCACGGATTTCCGCTGAATCAAACGATGCTTTTGCATATATTTTAAGCTTACTGCCTCGCATAATGTTCTTCCTCCGATCCGGTACTTCCTGACTATTATACAATGAAAGGTTCTTAAAATACAAGCCTTGCAAAAGCGCGGAAAATAAGATAAAATATCGGAAGAAACGGAACTGTTAAACACTTTCACTGGAAAGGAATTTTGAAAAAAACATGTTTGATCTGTCATTTTACACAAATAAAAAAATACTTATCACCGGGCATACCGGCTTTAAAGGCTCCTGGATGTGCCAGCTTCTGCATATGGCTGGCGCGGACGTGACCGGATACGCCCTGCAAGCACCGACTGATCCAAACCTCTTTGCACTGTGCGGCTTGGCTGACAACATTCATTCTGTCACCGGAGATGTCCGCGACCTTGCGCATATGCAGGAAGTCTTTGCCTCCTGCCAGCCTGAAATCGTGATCCATATGGCTGCGCAGCCTTTGGTGCGCGAATCGTATCAAAATCCGGTCTACACTTATGAGACAAATGTAATGGGCACTGTCAACGTGCTGGAATGTGTGCGCAGCACGCCTGGCATCCGCTCTTTTTTAAATGTCACGACGGACAAAGTATACAAAAACAAGGAATGGGAATGGGGCTACCGCGAAAACGAAGAGCTGAACGGCTATGATCCTTACTCCAACTCCAAATCCTGCTCTGAGCTTGTAACAAGCAGCTACCAAAACTCGTTCTTTGCAGATTCTGACACAGCAATCTCTACGGCACGCGCAGGCAACGTGATCGGCGGCGGTGATTTTGCGGCTGACCGCATTATCCCAGACTGCATCCGCGCGGCACAGGCAGGAACAGACATTGTGGTAAGAAACCCTTATTCCACCAGGCCATATGAACATGTGTTAGAACCTGTAACAGCATACCTTAAAATCGCGCAGGCACAGTACGAAGACAAGTCGTATGCAGGAAGCTACAACGTCGGGCCGGACGAAACGGACTGCCTGACAACCGGCGAGCTCGTAACGTTGTTTTGCGAAAAATGGAACAAGCTGACCGGAAGCTGCGTACAATGGATCAACCGATACGACGGCGGCCCGCACGAAGCAAACTTTTTAAAACTGGACTGCTCCAGGCTGAAAAAGACATTGGGCTGGTCTCCGCGGTGGGATGCTAAGACAGCGATTGAAAAAGTGGTAGAATGGTCTGATGTCTATTTTAAGCAGGGAGATATTACTGCATGTATGGAAAAGCAGATTCGGGAATTTTGCGGGTGATTTTGCAGAGGATCTTAGTAGTGAGCGAGTTTGAAGTGCTTTTTTAACTTTTCAGGGAGGGACGCCGGGAGAGGGGATGGGCAGGCTCTGGCGGCGTCAGTTCCAGAATGTTAAGATTTTCTAGGTATTCTGCTGGTACGCTGTGGCTGTGTCCGGTCGCGGCACCTAGTTCGCTGCCTGCTGGCAGCTAAAGGTGCCGCTTGGCTGCGCCCCTAGTTGCCCCGCAGAATACCAAGAAATTCTAAACATTCTTCCAAAGCCGCCGCCAGAGCCTGCCCATCCCCTCTCCCGGCTGTTCTTCGTAAATGTTACGAAAACAAACTCGATATGGATTGTTTTGGTCGCTGTGGTGCTACAGCGACTTTTTTATGGATTGTTTGATTCGTATCAGTGCTAAAGTTCGACGGCGATATGTCGCTCATTAAATTTATCCAACATATATTCTATTGAGAAAAAAACAACCCCTCCCTCCCAAAAATAAACAAACAATATCGATCTTATTTTTTTTAGCAACATTTAGGAAGAACAGCCAGGAGAGGGAATTGGCACACCCTGGCGGCGGCTTTGGAAGAATGGTTAGAAGCCCTTAGTATTCTGCTGAAAAACCAGGGGCGCAGCCAAGCGGCACCTTTAGCTGCCTGCTGGCAGCGAACTAGTACAGCGTTGCAGAAATAACGGTGAATACAGTACACGTTATTTGTGTCAGCGCAAGGCGGAGGAAGGAGGCGATGCCGGGTGCATCGTTGACTGACGACAACGCGGCGATGGCGGAAATAGCGGGTGCTGTATTCATCGTTATTTCTGCAATGCTGTACTAGGTGCCGCGACCGGACACAGCCACAGCGTACCAGCAGAATACTTAGGGCTTCTTAGCATTCTGGAACGGACGCCGCCAGGGTGTGCCAATCCCCTCTCCTAGCGTCCCTCCCAAAATTTTTATTTCTCAAAAACCTCCACCCGCCCCTCAATCACCGCAAACTCCGCCTGCGTTCCCCAATCCAGCGCAGCCGTCCCGCTAGTGCCCTCGGTAATGGCTTTTACAATCCTATCCTTTTCTTCTAACGGCACCATCACTTGCATCCGCACCTGATCTGTGTATTCTGTATCCAGCACCGGGATGTTTTGCTGTGCCAGCAAGTACTGGATCTTTCCAAGACCGTTATAATCCGTGCCAATATCCAGCAAATGCCCCTGCTTTTTTTCGATCACGACTGCCTGCGCAAGCCCTGCCTGCGTACTCTTTTGATAAGCACGCACAAGCCCTCCGGTTCCAAGCAGCGTGCCGCCAAAATACCGCGTAACGACGACTGCTGCATTGTGAATGTCTTCCCGCAGCAGCACGTCCAGCATCGGCCTGCCCGCTGTACCGGACGGTTCCCCGTCGTCCGAGCAGCGGGTCAGCTCATGGTTTCTGCCGATGGTGAACGCGGAACAGTTGTGTGTGGCATCCCAGTATTGTTTCTTGATCGCGCCTATGAATGCGGCGGCTTCCTCTTCGCATTCCACTGGGCGTACCGTTGCGATAAATCTGGACTTTTTTTCTATAATTTCTCCTTCGCCGCCTGCATAGACTACCTTATAGCTTTTCATAACCGCTGCTCCTCCACCTAAAAATCCTGCACCACTTCATTCGGCTGCGGCTCATCACCGCCTGTATCCGGCGGACTCGTGCCTGCGCCTTCGTCTGGATTCGTGTCCGTGCCGGCATCCGGTGCCTGCGGCGGATTCGTACCCGTGCCGGCGTCTGGATCTGCATCCGCTCCTGCGTCCGGTGCCTGCGGCGGATCTGTGTTCGTGCCTTCACCTGGATTTGCATTTGTGCCCGCATCTGGATCTTCAGGCGGTGTATCTGGTTCCTGTGTGACTGGCGGTTCCGGTACAACCGGAGGTGCGCTCGTATGCACGGTACACTTCCTTAGATTGCCCGTGTATAAATACGGCCCGTCCGCGGAATCTGGCGATCCGCCGATAATCCGTACCGAGGAAGCATATGACCTGCCCGGACAGTATGGGCCAGCCAGCATACCGGAGGCCGCACAGACCCGGACTGCCGCGTGATGCACACACGGCTCCTTTGGTATCGTTCCCTTGGCAAAATATTCTGTCGTAATCATGCTCCCGCGCGGATCATTGTTACAGATGCCCTCCTGTGCCGGCATACCGGATTTTTTGCATACTTCCGCGGTCTGTATGCCGGACGGTTTTTTAAACTTCTTATTTTTGAGCCCTTCATGGATCTGGCTCATAACGGAACGCCAGATCAGCTTCGGATAAGAGGTTGTCCCGTTGTCCTGCTCAGTATTATCATCAAAGCCGCCCCAGACAACAAGGCTGTAATACGGTGAAAATCCCGCGAACAGCGCGTCTTTATTTTTGGTCGTAGTGCCGGATTTCCCGGCAAGCGTCATGCCTTCAAAGTTTGCCAGCTTTCCGGTGCCTATCGTCATAACGTCCTGCATCGCGTTCGTTAACAGCCACGCGGTCGTCTTCTGCAACGCTTCTTTTTTCTGCGGCTGGTTATCGATCAGCACATTGCCGTCATGGTCGATAATCTTTGTATACAAGCGCGGCTTAATATACGTCCCTCCATTGGCAATCGCCGCATAAGCCGCGGTCAGCTCCAGATTCGTCACGCCGCGTGTAATGCCGCCGAGGGCAAGCGCCTCATTGCGGTCTTGATCGGTCAGCGTTGTAAAGCCAAAACGTTCGGTCAGATATTCGTATCCGGTATCGATTCCGATATCGGTCAGCACTTTTACGGTAACGACGTTGATCGACTGTGTAATCGCTTCGCGAATCGATGTAAATCCTCCGTACTTGTTATTATAGTTGCGCAGCGGCGTTCCGTTGGTATACGTATACGGCGCGTCGTCTTCTACTGAAGCAAGCGTCATCTGCCGCGTATCAAGCGCAGGGGCAAACGCCGCCAATACCTTAAACGTGGAACCAGGCTGGCGCACGGAGTCTGTCGCACGGTTCAGCGTACGGTTCGCCGTTTTCTCCCCGCGTCCGCCTACAAGCGCCTTTACCTCTCCGGTTTTCTGGTCGATCACCGTAAGAGCGACCTGCGGCTGGAGTGTATACGTAACTGTCTGCCCGTTTTCCGGGATCGTGTCGCCTTTTTCCATAATGTCCGCTTTATATTTTTCCACTGCGGCAAGCGCTTCTTCCTGTGAAGCAAAGTTAATCGTATAAGCTTTATTCGACGACTGGTAATAAGACAGCATCGTCTGTTCATCATAATAGGCAAATTCCCCGTCTGCCTTTTGCACCGTCAGCGTCATGGAAAAAGACGTCTTTGGCGCCATCGGGTAATTTTCCAGGTTGTTTACCTGCTCGTCGCAGATCTTTTGAATGTCAGGGTCTTGCGTAGAGTAAATCGTAAGCCCGGTATTATAAAGCCGTTTATACGCTTCTGTCTGCGAGCATCCAAGCACCTCCATCAGATCCTCGATCACCTGCTCTGTCAGCGCGTCGACAAAGTAAGAATGCACGCTGGACTTATCTAGCTGCTTTGCGTTCACCTTCTGAATCCTGCTGTACACCGAATCCTTCAGTGCTTTTTTATACTGCTTTTTCGTAATCAGCTCCTGTTCCAGCATATCGTCCAGCACTTTTTGCCTGCGCTTTGCATTCGCCTCAGGATGGCTGATCGGATTGTAGCCGCTCGGATTTTTCGTAATGCCGGCAATCACCGCGCACTCAGACAGCGTAAGCTCTGATACGTCTTTGCCAAAATAACGCTGCGATGCAGACTGCACCCCAAGCGTATTCTGCCCCAGATTGACCGTATTCAGGTAATTTTCAAGTATCCAGTCTTTGGACTCTTCTTTTTCGAGCTGCAAGGCAAGATACTGCTCCTGGATCTTGCGCTTGAAACGGTCTGCCTGTGACTTTTCCGCCGTCCAAGTCGTAAATACGTTGTTTTTTAAAAGCTGCTGCGTGATCGTGCTCGCGCCCTCCCTAAAGCGAAAGCCCGCGGCGATGCCGTTAATTCCCGCACGAATAATGCCCTTGATATCAATGCCGTTGTGTTCTAAGAACCTGGCATCCTCAATGGCAATAAACGCATTCTGCAAATTTTTCGGGATCTCATCGATCGTAACATAGACACGGTTGGAACCGGATGCTACAAGCGTCGCTGTCGTATTGCCTTTGGTATCCAAAATCGTCGACAAGTATCCCGTCGGTGTCGCGTCAATATCCTGAATGCTTGGCGAAGCAGCTAAAATGCCCTGGTAAGCTCCGTATCCAATACTTCCGGCACAGATTACCAGCGCAAATGCCGCCACAATGACCAGTTCATAAAATAACGTAGAACATTTCCTCGCAATCTTTCCTCTTTTTGCTATAATCTCCCTGCGTTTTTTACGCGTCCCTTCTTTACTGAAATTCATGCAAACCTCCGTTGAAAGAGTTGGATTTCCCCGCTGTGTTTGCATTATTATATCAAAATATTTCTCTGTTGTAAAATAAATCTTTATTTCCCTTTTGCTTTTGCCGCCGTTCTTTTGATAATCGTATAAACCGGATGCCTGACAATGCCGTTTGCCTTTTCCAGATTGTCCACACGTGTGCGCAGGGCACGGTTTTCCTCAATCAGTTTTATGCAGCACGCCCCGACAAACCGGATCATATCATCCTGCATGTACGGATTGTCCTTTTCCCACTTTGGAATATCTTTCCAGCTTAAGTCGAACAGCTCCCCGCCTTCAAAAAATTCCTCCGCTACCTGCCTGTTTTCTTCCCGATACCTGTCCATAAACGCTTCTGCTTCCGCCTTGGAAAACATCTCGCACGGATAGGCTTCTCCCGACTGGTCGGCATACGACAGCAGCGCCTGTCTGAAAAAGCTGTGGTACGTTCCGTCCATGCCCGGCATCGCGTTTAATACGCGCTGGATCTCATGCGTATTGCCGGCAAGCCTTGTGTTGCGCATTGGCTGCTCGATATTGTATTCGTCTGTCAGCTCCAGCCCGACTGCCTGCAAAAAATCAGCATAGATCGTACCGCCTGCAAACCGCTTCGGTTCAAAGCGGCGCACGATTATATTATTCTTTCCAAAAAAAGTAACCAGCTTTTTCAGATGGGTCGCGTATTTCATTTTATTGATGTTGACAAGGTCTTCTACATAGTCCTTCCATGAAGTGCCTGCTCCCGCGCCAAGCCCGCTTTTGACCATCTGATTCCAGCCGGAGATCAGGTACGTATCCTGCCTTCGCAAATATACGATAATCTTTATTTTAAATCCGCCTTCCTTTGCCTCTGCTTTTAAGGCGCGCCACATCGCAATCCGCTGCTCATATGGCGCAGACCAGATGCCTTCGTCAGAGACGATGATGTTGTCATATTCTTTAAACAGCGCATGAATCTTATCCATGCCCTCTCTGTAAACGCCCTCCTGCCTGTTCGATGCTTCTTCCAGCAGAAAACGGGCGTTGCGTCTTTCCGATACATCTTTATATCGATATGGAAACAATGGATAGCAGTAGCCTTTCCGGTGCAGGACTTCATCATTACCAATACAAAAACTCTGAATCGCCGTTGTTCCTGTTTTTGTCGTACCGACATGTACATAAAGTGTTTTTTTCATCGCGTACCCCTCTCATTCCCTTCTTTTTCTGTCATTCTTCGTTCTACCAGCTCCCACAGCTCCTTCGCGCATTCCGCAATGCTGCGGCCGCTCGTATCAATCGCGGCATCTGGATGCTTTGGCTGTTCATAAACGCTGGTAACGCCGGTAAACTCAGCAATCTCTCCTTTTCTTGCCTTTTCATACAGCCCCTTAACGTCCCGTCTTTCGCACTCTTTCAGCGGCGTACTTACATAGACTTCCATAAATGCATCCCCAATAATCGCACGCGCCTCTTCCCTGTCTCTTCGGTATGGGGAAATAAAAGAAGTTAACACTACAAGTCCCGCATCGTTCATAAGCTTTGCTACCTCGGCAATCCGGCGGATATTCTCCACCCGGTCTTCTTTGGAAAATCCGAGATCCTTATTCAGCCCAAACCGTACATTATCTCCGTCCAGCAGCATCGTATGCCTGCCGCTTGCCGCAAGCTGGCGCTCCAGCGCATTTGCAAGCGTAGATTTTCCAGAGCCGGACAGTCCGGTCAGCCAGACGGTCACTGCCTTTTGCCGCAGCATCTCTTCCCGGCGCTCTCTTGTGATATCCATGCTGTGCCATGTAATCTGACGTTCAGCCTCCTGCTTATCCTTTGCCTGATTTTCCATTTTTCTTCTCCTTTTTCTCCGCATTTGCACCCGGCAGCGCTGGTATGGCATCTGTCTGTACATCCGGCAGCAGCAGCGTAAACCTGCTCCCTTCCCCCAGCCTGCTTTCCGCTAGGATCGTACCGCCGTGCTTTTGCGCGATTTTCATCGCCAGCGGCAGTCCCAGCCCAAACCCCTGGGAATTTCTGGACTTATCTGTTTTATAAAAACGTTTAAAAATATACGGCAGGTCTTCTTCACCGATACCTGCCCCGTTGTCTTTGACACATACAAATACGTGCCCGTCCCGTTTTCCCGTCTCCACTTCGATCCTGCTGCCTGCTTCGCTGTAGCGTATGGCATTTGTCAGCAGGTTTTGTATCGCGATCATCACCAGGCTGATGTCACCGACTGTCTGCGCCTGAGTCAGCCTTAAACACAGGTTTAAGCTGTCCCCTGCTTTTTGCTGGAGGTCTTCGCAGACAGCCTGCACAAGCTCCGGCAGGTCGACATCCTCTTTGTCAATCTGCCTGCGGTCATGGTCTAGCCTGGACAGTTCCAGCAGCCTGGATATAATTTCTCCGATCTTCATCGACTGCCGGTCGATTACTTCAAACGCTTCCTGATACTCTTCTTTGCTGACGGATTTTCCAAGCGCATACTGGCACTGCGCCCTCATAACCGCAACCGGCGTGCGCAGTTCATGCGCCACATCCGACGTAAACTGCTCCTGCTGGCGAAACGTTTCTTCCAGGCGGTCAAGCATCCGGTTATTTGCCTGTGCCAGCACCGCAAGCTCATAATACTTGCCGTCGTATTCCATCCGGGTAGACATATTTTTGCTGCGCCCGATTGCTTCCGCAGACTGGCACATCTTTTTCAGCGAGCTGGAAATCCGCCTTGCCAACATCACGCCGCAGAAAATCGAAAAGCAGCATACGGCAAAAATACTGATATAGGCAAGATATTCCAGCATCAGATAACGGCTGTACGTATCAGACTTGCAGATAACCGCACGCAGATAAACGCGTTTCCCATTTCCCAGATGCTTTCTCATGTCTCTGATATAGTAAATTTCTATTCCATTCGAAACCTGATGCATTCTTTTCACATTAATTTTAATATCCTCTGGAAATCCTTTTGGATACTGCCCGCGCAGCACATTCCCATGCTTATCCAGAACCAGAAAGTGAATGTCTCCTTCCTCCTGCACGAAATCTTCCTTATATATGATATTTCCCGCCTGATCGGATGTGATTTCTTTCAGGTTTTTGAATGCTTCGCGCTCCAGGCTCTGGCGTATATCATACTCTACTGCCGCATTCGCCAGGATCCGCACAAAAACAAGCATTGCCAATGCCATAACCGCAAGCGCCGCAATCAAAAGCTTTAAAATATGATGCCCGATGGATATCTGCGCTACTCGTCTGCCCTTAATACGTATCCCACCCCTCTGATTGTCTGAATCAGCTTTACCTCGTACGGATCGTCGATTTTTTTGCGCAGGTAGCGGATATATACGTCGATCACATTCGAATAGCTGTCATGGTCAATATCCCAAATATTTGCTTCGATCTGTTCTCTCGACACAACGATATTCTGATTGCGGATCAAATACAGCAGGACAGAAAATTCCTTTGGGGACAGCGTAATCAAATTACCGCCGCGCTTTACCGTATGCTCCTTGCAGTCTACGGCAAGGTCTTTGCATCGGTAAATATTTTCACGAACGCCTGCTTTTTTCCTCGTCATGGCACGCACCCTCGCAGAAAGCTCCTGAAACGCAAACGGCTTGACCATATAATCATCCGCGCCGATATCCAGCCCTTCTACGATATCGTCAATCCCGCTCTTTGCCGACAAAAACAGCACCGGCGTCTGTACCCCGCGGCTGCGCGCTTTTTTTAAGATCTCAAAGCCATTCATCTTTGGCAGCATAACATCCAATACGACGCCGTCATACTCTTCCATCAGCAGATAATCATACGCGCTTTCCCCGTCAAAGCATACATCGACCAGATATCCTTCCGCCTCCAGTTCTTTTCGAATAATATGGTTCAAATCTTTTTCATCTTCTACTACCAGTATTTTCATATCGCAGTTCCTCTATACATGATTCCCATATTTTCCGATCCGTTTCGCAGCGCCTGCCGCGCGCCTTTATGATTCTGGTTCTAAAAACAGCGTACGGCAGCCTGCAAAAAATGCCGGAGCGATCTTTCGCAGCCCTGCTGCCGTCAGAGAAATAACGACCGTTGTCAGGATCGTCGCAAGCACGTATTTTGGATATAGCTGTGCGTATGTCTGCCCCTGATAGATCCTCGTAAGCGCATGGCTCCAGTAATTATGCGACAAATAAATCGGAAAACTGACTTTTCCAAGAAAGTATACCAGCGGTTTATTAAAAAATGATGAAAGCAGGCTGTGGCCGCTGAACGTCACTACGACACCCGCCGCAAACAGCAGCAGCATTACAAAATCCATCTGGGAACCCTTATGGCTGTAAGACCATGCAATCACGCCAAAATAGCAGCCCAGCTCGAGCAAGGTAAGCAGGCACCTTGCAAGCTTTGTATATGGCATGTCCTTGATCTTCTGGCAGATCCCATAGCAGATCACGCCCATGCACAGCTCCCCGACGGCGCGCAGCCAGCCTTTATAGCAAAGCCCAAGCCAGTCTGTTGGCCCGCGCAGATCGCCGACATTTTTCGAAAGATATCCAAGCGCTGCGATTGCAAGAATCGGCGCCCATACATTCATAAACACATCCTGGTTTTTATAAAACAGCGGCACTAATACAAGCATTGCTAACAGCATTGCGGAAATATACCATGCCGCCGGATTCGCCTTAAAGCCCTCAAGCCCTGATTCGCGCAGAAAAAACATGTCCCATACACCGGTCATTAAGTCTTTTATAAGCGTAGAAGGCGTGACATTTTTCTTTCCGATATGCTGTACGACATAGCCGATGCCCCAGGCAATAAAAATCTCCGGGCACAGCCCCTGGATCTTATGCAGCATAAAATTGCGGCTGTCCCTGCCGACTACAACGTCCTCCTGCCTGCGGCGCAGAATCGAGGCTGCCATTAAATAGCCGGAAACGAGGAAAAAAAACTCCACCGCAATCGCCGCGCCCACAAAAGGGGTATTTTTGACCTTGGTCAGATTCGACGAATGAAACTGCACAACCATAATCGAAAATACAAATTTCCAGAAATCAACTGCCCCGTTGCGGGCTTTTGTTTGCTTTACTGTCATACGACAATTCTCCTTCATTTCACAATATAGTCTGTCTTTCGGGCATTATAGCAAAAATTTACAGGTTGTGCAAGAAAAAGGATGCTGTCAAAACAGCACTGGTATTTCCCAGGCTGGCTTGGCAGCATCCTTTAGACAGCAGCTTTATCAAGTTTTTCTACAAAGTTTATTCGTAATCAAACCAGACGTTCCGTGTACAGGTAAGGTGTAATCTTTTCCATTACCGACGCGTCATCGGAATTACAGCTTAACTTCTGCGGTTGTGTCAGGTCAAGTGCAAATATTCCAAGCAAGGACTTCGCATCTACCATCCGTCTTCCCGAACCCATATCAAAGTTGGCATCCAACGTGCCTATCATGTTCACAAAACTCCTTACCTGCTCTGCATTATTAAATTTAACAAATACCTGCTGCATAACCATTCTCCTTTCCGTTTATTTTTTTATTTTATCAGGATAGATTCCTGATGGATTCTACTCTATTATATTCTTTCCCAATTCTTTTGGTTTATTCCTATGAAATCAATATGATATCGATTTCATTTGCATTAAAATAATAACGTGTTCCAGGCTGTTTGTAAATTGGCATTTTCTCTAATTTTTTACATCATTTTTTGTAGATAATGATGAAATCCATTTCACTTAGCCTTGCAGAATTTCCGGTAGTCGGCAGTTTGTTTTCCATTTGCGTATTTGTATGACTGCACAAAATGTAAGCCGTTACATTTAATATTCTCTTCTATTATTTCCATAAATCTGATATCTTATACATGACCTGCCTACATTTTTTATATTTTTCCGCATATTTATGTTTGTTTTTCTATATTTTTTATATTTCCCGAAAATTTCGCTTGCTTTATCCAATCGTATCATGTATAATAGTTTCAATTTGATTGTAACTGCTTACAAAAATTTGATACACAGGTGATGATTATGGCAATGACAATTTATGACATCTCACGAAAGGCAGGCGTGTCGATTGCAACAGTCTCCCGTGTAATTAACGGAAGCGGAAATGTACGCGCATCCACGCAGAAAAAAGTAATGGATGTGATCGAACAATACAACTATACACCAAATGCGTTTGCACGCGGCATGGGCTTAAACTCGATCAAAACGATCGGCATCCTCTGCGCAGATTCTTCTGACCTGTACCTTGCAAAGGCAGTCTATCTGTTAGAGCAGGACTTGCAGGCAAACGGCTACGAATCGCTGTTATGCTGTACCGGCTATCAACTGGATGCCAAAAAAAATTATTTAAACCTGATCCTTTCCAAAAAAGTCGACAGCATTATCCTCGTAGGCTCCAATTTTATTGCTCCTACAGAATTAGAAAACGCCTATATATCCGAAGCTGCAGAACAGGTTCCGATTATGCTGCTCAACGCGGCATATGACCATCCAAATGTTTACGGTACGCTCTGCGATGATTATGCAGCGATGTACGAAGCTGCATCCGCCATGCTGAAAGCAGGCATCCGCCATATTTTATACGTATACAACGCACAGTCCTACAGCGGCATCCGCAAACGCAAGGGCATTACCGACGCGATGCAGCGTGCAGGCATAACAGATCCCGACCGCTATATCTACCATTATACCGGACGGATGGACAGGCTTTGTGACATTACCGATTTTATTGAGCAGATTGCAGACAGCGGCGTTGCTTTCGACGGTATGATCGCCGCCGAGGATACGCTTGCCATCGGCTGCATGAAATACGCAAAGCGAAGGGGCATCCGCATCCCGCAGGAGCTTTCGATTATCGGGTATAACAATTCCATTTTGACAGACTGCTGCACGCCGGAACTAACCTCTGTGGACAACCGTCTTGAGACCCTTTCCCACCAGCTCGTGCAGACGCTGCTGCGCGTAATAGACGGGGAAGAAATGCCGACAAAAGCCGTCTATGCCGGAAAGCTTGTGAAACGCGGTACTACGAACTTTTAATATGCATCTTATTGTCTTAATTTATATGCAAACAAAATAGAAAGAACCAAAAAGAAAGGAAAAAGAAAACATTATGAAACAATTTATGGATCAAAACTTTCTGCTCTCGAACGATACCGCGCAGAAACTGTACTTTGACAATGCGGCAAACACGCCGGTACTGGATTATCATTGTCACATCAATCCGCAGGAAATCTATGAAAACCGCCAGTTTGAAACGATCACACAGGTGTGGCTGGGCGGCGACCACTACAAATGGCGCTTTATGCGCTCCTGCGGCGTAGACGAGCGCTTTATCACCGGCGACGCGCCAGATAAGGACAAATTTTTCAAATGGGCTGAATGCCTTGGCAAAGCCATCGGCAATCCACTATTTCACTGGTCTCACTTAGAGCTGCAAAAATATTTTGGATATCACGGTGTATTAAATAAGAAAACCGCACAGGAAGTATGGGATCTGTGCAACAAAAAGCTTGCCGATCCTTCCATGTCTGTCCGCAGCCTGATTAAACAATCCAACGTAACTTTGATCTGTACGACAGACGACCCGGTGGACACTTTGGAATGGCATAAAAAAATCGCCGAAGACACGTCCTTTGACGTCCAGGTTCTTCCTGCATGGCGCCCGGACAAGGCGATGAATATCGAAAAGCCAACCTATACCGAATACCTGTCCGCCTTATCAGCGGCTTCCGGCACAGCTATCCATACATTTGCAGATCTAAAGCAGGCGCTGTCTGCGCGCATGGACTTTTTTGCTTCAATGGGCTGTTCGGTATCCGACCATGCATTAGAATACGTGATGTATGCGCCAGCCTCCTTAGACGAACTGGAAGCTATTTTTGCAAAACGGCTTGCGGGCAGCACCATTACCCGTGAAGAAGAGCTGAAATTTAAAACAGCGTTTATGGTCTTTGTTGGAAAAGAATACGCCAAACGCGGCTGGGTAATGCAGCTGCATTATGGCTGCAAACGCGACAACAATACGCTGCGCTTCAACCAGCTTGGCGCGGATACCGGCTACGACTGCATCAACAACTATGCACCGTCCTCTGAGATGGCTGACTATCTGAACGCACTGATCCAGACGGACGAGCTTCCAAAGACAATTATATACAGCCTGAATCCAAACGACAATCAGGCAATCGGCACGATCCTCGGCTGTTTTCAGGATTCGACTGCCGTCGCAAAGATCCAGCAGGGTTCTGCATGGTGGTTCAATGACCATAAAACAGGTATGCAGGATCAGATGATTTCACTTGCCAACCTCGGCAACCTGTCTGGATTTGTAGGAATGCTGACAGACTCCAGAAGCTTCCTGTCCTATACAAGACATGACTACTTCCGCAGAATCCTCTGCAACCTGATCGGCACCTGGGTAGAAAACGGAGAATATCCGGCTGATTATGAGACACTTGCAGAAATTGTAAAAGGCATTTGCTATAACAACGCTGTCAAATACTTTGGCTTTGACCTGGAATTACAGAGCTGAGAGCCGAACAATTTTGACGCGTTATCTATAAACTCCTAAATATTTAAAATCCCTTTGGCAGCGGACAACAGCCAAGCCGCTGCCGCTGAAAGGGATTATTTTTTTGATTCTAAATGCTGTTATGCTCCCGCCTGTGCGCGTGCTTCCTGGCACAACTGCGTGATCTTGTCAAAATTGCCTTCTGTAATATCGCTCTTTTTACATACCCAACTGCCGCCAACCGCAAAAATCGCTGGATTTGCGACAAACTCTGCAATGTTTTCCGTGCTGACGCCGCCAGTCGGTATAAACTGGATATCGATAAACGGTGCCGCCAGATTTGTAATCGCATTTAAGCCGCCGTATACGCTTGCTGGGAAAAATTTTAATACGCGTAAGCCCAGCTTGCGTGCAGCCATAATCTCCGTCGGTGTTACGCAGCCTGGCGTAATGTTAATCTTGTTTTCGATACACCATTTTACCGTTTCTTCATCAAAGCCCGGAGATACGATAAATTTTGCGCCTGCTTCTACAGCTTCTTTTGCCTGGTCAACGTTTAACACCGTACCTACGCCTACAACCATATCCGGGCATTCCTTTGCAACGCTGCGGATGCTGTCAAGCGCTGCCGCTGTACGCAGCGTAATCTCCATCACGTTAATCCCGCCGGCAAGCAGCGCTTTTGCTGTCGGAACGGCGTCCTTTGCATTTTCAATTACTACAACCGGAACAACGATTGACTGTTTCATGCTGTCCATTACATTCATGTTCTTTTTCCTTTCCTATGTTTCCACTGATCACTTCTTATTTTCTATACGGTTTCTGCGCTTTCGCCTATCTTTGTACTCTGGCGCCCGCGCCGCCCATTACGGCTTCCACTTCTTTTTTGTTGACCATCGTCGTATCGCCCGGTGTCGTCATGGCAAGGGCACCGTGTGCGGCGCCGTAATTCACTGCCGTCAGTGCATCTTCTGTTGTCATAAGCCCATAGATCAGTCCAGAGGCGAAGGAATCGCCGCCGCCAACGCGGTCCATAATTTCCAGCCCGTTGTAGTCTTTTGCTTTATAAATCTCGCCTTCTGCCCAGCAGATTGCGCTCCAGTCATTGACCGTAGCCGTCTTTACCTGGCGCAGCGTCGTCGCTACCGCCTGAAAGTTCGGATACGCCTTTGCTGCTTCGTTAATCATCTTTTTATAGCCGTCCAGATTCAGCGTTGTCAGATTTTCGTCGTTGCCTTCAATCTCAAATCCAAGGCACGCGGTAAAATCCTCCTCGTTGCCGATCATTACATCCACATACTGTGCGATCTCTTTATTGACTTCCTGCGCCTTTTTAAGCCCGCCGATCGCGCTCCACATAGACGGACGGTAGTTTAGGTCGTACGATACGATTGTGCCGTATTTTTTTGCGGTCTTAATCGCTTGCAGCACGGTCTTACAGGACTGCTCGGACAAAGCGGCATAGATCCCGCCTGTATGCAGCCAGCGTACGCCCAGCTCTCCGAAAATATGCTCAAAATCAAAATCCTCCGGCGTAGCTTTTGCAATCGCCGTATTTGCACGGTCTGAGCATCCGACTGCGCCGCGGATGCCAAAGCCGCGTTCGGTAAAATTAATCCCGTTTCGGCAGATCCGCCCGATCCCGTCGGTTTTCATCCAGTTAATCAGCGAGGTGTCCACACCGCCCTGGTTGATAAAGTCCTCCATCAGCATACCTACTTCGTTATCTGCAAACGCAGTAATCACCGCCGTATGCAGCCCAAAGCATTTGCGCAGTCCGCGGATCACGTTATATTCTCCGCCGCCTTCCCACGCACGGAACGATCTTGCCGTGCGGATACGCCCCTCACCCGGATCTAAGCGGAGCATCACCTCGCCGAGTGACACGGCATCGTATTTGCATTCGCTTTCTGGCTTTAAATTCAAATTCACGTAAATTCCCTCCTGTATCTGCGGACTCTCCAATCCGCTTTTTTTCTCTCCAGTAGTATTGATACCCCAAACTACCTCATTCTATTATAAAATGATTCCTGCTGAATCTCAATCTTTTTTTAGAATTTTAACGATTGTTCACTAAATTTTTATAGATCCAGCTTCGGCGGCACGTCAAATTCTTTCGGCGTATACGCTCCGTTTTTCTTCCGCTGCCTGACACATTCTGTCAGAAGATATTCGATCTGTCCGTTTACAGAGCGAAAGTCATCCTCTGCCCAGGCTGCAACTGCATCGTACAGCTTTTTGGAGAGACGGAGCGGAATTTGTTTTTTTGTCTGATCTGCCATACAGCAATTAGTAAAGCGTCCCGCTATTTACAATCGGCTGTGCATCGTGATTCCCGCACAAAACAACCAGCAGATTCGAAACCATTGCAGCCTTTCGTTCTTCATCCAATGTTATAACCTCATGCGCATTCAAATACTCCAAAGCCATCTCAACCATACCGACCGCGCCGTCTACGATCATCTTTCTGGCGTCAATAACCGCCGCTGCCTGCTGGCGCTGGAGCATTACCGCTGCAATCTCAGGCGCATACGCAAGATGCGTAATGCGCGCCTCAATAATTTCCAATCCTGCTTCCTGCACCCGCTGCTGAATCTCATCCCGGATTCTTGCCGCGACGATCTCGCTCGATCCCCGCAGGCTGCCTTCATCCGCAACACCGTCCCCTGTCGTATCTACATTTGGCGCAATATCATACGGATAGATTCTTACAATATTGCGCAGCGCGCTGTCACATTGCAGGGAAAGAAATTCCTTATAATTATCCACATTAAATACCGCCTTTGCCGTATCATGCACCTTCCATGTAACCGCAATCCCAATTTCAATCGGATTTCCAAGGCAGTCATTAATCTTTTGGCGGTTATTATCCAGCGTCATAATCTTTAACGATATTTTTTTCGTAGCCGCTGCCGCAACCGCCATCTGCGCTGCCTCCTTGTTCAGATCCCCGCTCTGTCTCAGCCTCGTACGCGACGCAGGATTCACGGACGAGCAAAACGGATTCACAAAATAAAATCCAGGCTCTTTGAGTGTACCGACATATTTCCCAAACAAAGTCAGCACTAGCGCCTCCTGCGGCTGTATCACTTTAAGTCCCGGCCAGAGCAGCCACGTAGTACAGACGAAAAACAGACTGATGCCAAAAAGCACCCCGCTTTTGTAAATCAGCCCGTAAATGGATACCGCATAAATAACAAACGATAAAAGCAGCACTGCAATACCATTCTTTTTCTTATTTAAGTTTTTTTCAGTCATAAATAATTCCTCCTTCTTATTCTTTGTGATATCTTTATGATATCATATTAATTAAAATTTTACAAGATCTAATATCACAAATTTCAAAAAAAGCAGGGACAGCCATTTCTGACTGTCCCCTTTGCTACTGCTACAGCACAAGCCTTCATTCTGCTGCTTTCTTACTGCTGCCGTACAAGCCTTCCATCTGCTGTATAGCTGTAAAAATCCAAATATTCTCCCTGCACATCATTTGAATGCTCCACAAGTTTTCTTTGTTCCGCATCCACTTGCAGCGCCTTTGACCCAAACAGTGTAAATCCATAGTCAAACTGCTGTTTTTCTTTGTTCCAGAGAAAATAACTGTACGGGACGTTTTTCGGATAAGTCTCCACTGCCAAAAGCCCAAAATCCTGTGCCCTGTCAAAATTCAAATCGCGTACGTCCGGCTCTCCGACCGCAAACCCCTTATTTACAAACAGCCCGTCCCATGCATATTCCTCCACCGCTGGCAGAGATGCCGGATCGATCGTCTGTATCCACTGCCGCCCATTGTAAATACGTATTTTATCTACCGCAAAGCAGGTATCCGCCGCTTGCTGCGGTTTTGCATACAGCTTTACCGTCAATTCCTGCCCGTCAGAAACCCTGACCGGAAACGTATCCCGCACAGAACCAGCATTTGCTTCCTCCAAAAATTCCAGAAACGACAAAGGCTCCAATGCCATATCCAGCCGAAAGTCATACGCAGACTCAAATGCCTGGCAGATGCCTTCTTCTGTAAAATCATACCAGACAGCATCCGGCTTTTGCTCTTGCAGTTGTTTTTCTCTGTCATATTCCTGTGCCGAGATCTTTGCTCCACCCTTACGGTACGTAACTGTCGCCCATCCATCGCCAGACAGCTCCTGTGCCAGTGGCTCCACCTGTGTGCCTGCCTTTGCAAAGCTTTCGATTTTCCCGATGCCCTGCTCGGTCAGCAGCAGGTTTGCATAGTCAAATGTCCCGTCTGCTTTTAGATTCATAAACATCCGATAGTCGCAGGCTGCTCCGTACACCTTGCCCTCCTGCCGGTACAGCGTCAGATATCCGCCTCCGTCTCCAGCCACATCTGTAACCTGCAAGACAACCTCTCTTTCCCCGTCCTGATCCAGGTCGACAAAGGCAAACCGCCAGAGCGCCGCATACTCGCTGTAAGGGCTGAACATCCCAGGCACGCTGCCGATATCAGTAAGTTCTGCTTCCTGCTCCTTGGAAACATAATAAAACTGCGTTTTTCCATTCAGCACATCCCGATAGACATTTCGCGCATCCATAACATATGGGGCATCATCCGCCTTTTCCTGTGCAGGCACATTCACAGCAGAAAACAGCGCCATGCCGCAGATCACAGCCGCCAAACATATGCCGGACAGCATTGTTGTTCTTTTTTTCGATCTTTCATCATTTTCCCCTGCCTTTCTTTTTTGTGTTCTATCCGGCAATTTATCCTATACAATTAACACCCCGATAACTGTACAGCTCCAATCTTTCTGACCTTCATCGGATAGACATTTTCTCTTCCTACATATTCTGAAATAAACCTCACATAACATTCTGTTTCTTCTTCTGGCAGCACACACAGAATCACTCCGGCAAAGCCGCCGCCATGTACCCGGCAGATCCCATGCCCTGTCTTTTTTAAAAACAAGTCTGTCAGCGCCAGTGCGCGTGCAACCTTTTGCTCTTTACAGTTTCTGATATCATAACAGTTTTGCAGCAGCTCCCAGGACGAATGCCCGGATTCGCGCATCAGCGCAAGCAGCGTCTCCCACTGCTGCTGCCCAATGCACGCTGCCGCCTGTTCTACCCTGCTGTTTTCTTCAAAAAAATGCAGTGCACGCAGCAGAGCCCTGTCATTTTCGATCTCTCCGCATTTTGCCAGCAAAGCATCCATCGTCGTCTCATGCAGCAGCGATACGCCCAGTACTTTTGCCGCTTCTTTCATTTCCGCAGGTATCCCGGAATACGCATCGCTTAGATCTGCATGTCCTTTGCCTGTATTTACAATGACCAGCCGATACCCAAAATCCTCGAACGAAACGTCCATCTTTTTATACTTCGGACAGCCCCTGTCTGAAAAATCAAACAGCACCGTTCCGCCAACCGCACAAGCCATCTGATCCATCATCCCCGAATCCTTTTTCCAGCAGGTATTTTCTGCATACTGCCCAATCCGTGCGTAATCGGTGACCGTCATGCTGCCGCCGCAAAACAGCGCATTCACAATCGAACAAATAAGCATCTCAAACGACGCCGAAGAGCTCACCCCTGCTGCCGGAATCACCTTTGTCGACACATACGCATCAAACCCAGACACCGAAAATCCCGCCTTTTGCACGCCTTCCATCATGCCTGCCACCAGCCCTTCCGTGCCGGAATGCTCCAAAAACGCGCTTAAGTCCGCAAGGTCAACTACGATCTCTTTGGCATATCCTTCACTCGTAATATGTACCACTCGGGTACCATTCGGATATGCGGCACCGATCGTATCCATATCAATACTCGCAGCAATTACTTTCCCGCCATTATGGTCTGTATGGTTTCCAATGATTTCCGTCCTGCCCGGCGCACTGAAATACGCCGCACTGTCATGATGATAATGTTGCCAAAAATGCTCCGCAAGCTGCGCAAAGCGCTTCCCGCTCTCCTTACTTTCTCCATAAATCTGCACAAGCTGTTCCTTTGTTGGTAAATTCATAATAATAACTTCCTTTCCTGTATTTTTTGAAAACGACCGCTTTCTTTAAGTTAGTATAGCAGCCCCTTATGTTTTATCCTTAAAGATTGCATGCAAAACAAGTAAAATCTTGCGTTATCTTTATTGAATATGATAAAATACAGGTAATATATTGATTCTTTACAACTGCCCAAAGGAGAACCTCATGCAGATTCTTACAAACCAATTCCAAAAAGAACTGAAAAAACACGGCAGCGACAGCTTTCCGCTGCTAATCAGCCACGAATCTTTATCCGCCTACGAATCTGGTGCATTTTTATGGCACTGGCATCCTGAGATTGAAATTACGCTCGTGCAAAGCGGGCAGATGTGCTATCAGGTAAACGAACACACGTACCATTTAAAGCAGGGAGACCTGCTGTTTGTAAATGCAAACGTCCTCCATGCCGGAAAAAAAGAACCAACATGCTCAGACACCCTGCAAGACTGCATCTATCTCTCCGTCACCTTTGACGCCAGGCTGGTATATGGTTTTTTTCAAAGCTCTATCTGCGTAAACTACGTAGAACCGATCCTGCATGATTTTTCCCTTCCAGCCGTATACATGGACGGCTCCCAATCCTGGCACCAGACATTTATAAGCCTAGCTACAGACCTTATCACACTGGCACAGGAGAAATGTGCTTTTTATGAAATAGACATTGTAATCAAACTGCTGCATCTGTGGAAATTATTACTTGAACATACGAACAAGGATGATGCTTCGTTCCAGCGCTCCTGTCTGTATCCGGCAGAATACGAACGAATCAAGCAAATCCTTGCCTACATTGAACGAAACTATATGTACAAAATTACTTTAAAAGAAATCGCCGCGCACATCCATTTGTGCGAAAGCGAATGCTGCCGCCTGTTCAAACGGCATATGAATACGACGCTGTTTGCCTTTTTGCAGGAGTACCGGATCGAAAGAAGCCTGGACGATTTGTGCAGGCAAACCTCCATTAGCGAAACGGCTGGCAACGCTGGTTTTTCAGACTCCAATTATTACTCGAAAGTGTTTGCACGGATAAAAGGGTGCAGTCCGCGGGCGTATCGGCAAAAATTCAAATAATACTCCAATTCGTATCTGGTACCAGCGGTTTAAAATATCCTTTAATACAATTTGGATTTCTAATACATAATTGTACGTGAGTTTTTTCCATTATTCCAGAATTTTTGTAAACAGGATCTCCCTCTAAAAATATTCCACGAACACTGTCATAGGATCTTTTATTACATTCTTCATTATACTGGTGTATTCTTTCTATCACAGCACAATCCAAATCTCTTAATAAAAGATCCTGATTTCCTTTCACATTTTTATTCACAGGCAATGGTTGATTTAACTTAGAAAATTCAAACTTTAAAATCTCATATCCCATCTGCAAAATATCATTGCTTCCGTAATCCGTTAGGTTCAAGCAATATGCCAAGCTTATTACAGCACCAATCACTGCTGGTTCTTTTGGTTTTTGATCTGAATGCTTCGTATTATATCGTTTGCATAAATACTCCGCCCAATCCTTTGCCCGCTCCAGACTGTTTTCCCAAAAATAAATCCCGTTGCCCAGCCAATCATATGGATTTTTACTTTGCATTAACAAGTGATGTTTGTACAATACGTTATGATAAGTATTTTTATCGCATCCATGAAAGCCAATCACTAAATTGGGTAAATTACTGTACATCTTTACCTCTGTTTCTCTGTATAAATCTTACTGTATCGATATTGCTCTGTAAATTCACCGTTTTCCTGTAAAATATTGCTCTTAATTAAATTTTCCCTGGATTTTTTAACAGCCTCTTCCCCTGGTAATGCTTTCAGCATAGACAAATAATCTTTCATTTCTTTTATGTACGCAATTCTTTCGTATTCAATCAACTCAATCGCAGGCATAGCATTGACCTCCTTCTCATTTGTATTTATATTGTTATCCTGTAATCTGTTTTCTTCCACACTTTATTTCTCCTTATTTATATAAACTATCGTGTTTTTCCTGGAGAAAAATGTCATAAAAAACAGATATGCCTTTCATTTCCATTATACAATGCAAAAATACTAACTTCAACAAAATCCGTCAAAAAAGAAATATTACGAATTGTGTCCCAAATGCTCATCTCCCCACTGCTTCATATGCTCAAACACCGGAATAAAGCTTTTTCCCAGATCCGTTAGGTGGTACTCCACATGCGGCGGCACCTCTTTATAGTCATAACGCACAAGAAAACCATCCGCTTCTAGTTCCCGAAGCTGTTTTGTCAGGCTTGACTCCGTAATTTCTCCAATCTGCCTGCGAAGTTTGCCAAAACGGTGTATATCATGAAACGCGATATAATAAAGAATTTCTATTTTCCATTTGCCGCCTAATATTTTTTGTATCGTGGAAACCGTCTTGCAGCGTTCCACGGACAACGCACTTTTTCTCATTCCTGCCACTCCTTTCTTCCGACAGCATAGCACACCTTTTTTTGCAATTCAATGTACCCGCTAAAAAACGCTATTAAAAAATAGATACTGCAAAAAAGTACAGTACTTGTAAAAATAACGTACCAACGTATAATGAGCTTAAACAACGAGAAAGGAGACTTATTTATGCATTACACTGGAACTATCTGGCGCCCGCCGTATGAAGCGGCATCCCTGCTGTTGGAAGCAACGGCTGGCTGCACACATCACAAATGCAAATTTTGCACATTATATAATGATTTGCCGTTTCATTTCAGGATGTCGCCTTTTCAATATATCGAGAGCGATTTGCAGGAAGTAAAACGGTCTGTGAAAAACAGCCGGCAAATTGACCGGGTATTTCTGACAGGGGCAAACCCATTTGTTTTATCTTATGATAAATTAACAGCCATCGCAGAGCAAATTCACAAGCATCTGCCGTCCGTATCCTCCATCGGATCGTTTGCAAGAATTACAGACATTACGCCCAAAACCGATCAGGAGCTGGCCAGCCTGCGCGCTTTGGGCTATGACGGACTCACAATCGGCATTGAGACAGCCGACGATCACGCCCTGCGCTTTATGGACAAAGGATATACCGCAGCCGACATCCTCACACAATGCCGGCGGCTGGATGCTGCGGGCATCCATTACAGCTTCTTTTATCTGGTAAGCATCGCAGGCGCACAGCGCGGCGAAACCAGTGCAAAGCTGACGGCTGATCTGTGCAACAAGCTGCATCCTGTGCGGATCGGCGCGAATATGCTGACCGTTTATCCCGATTCTGCGCTTTATACTGAAATTCAGCATGAGCGCTGGCAGGAAGCAGGCGAGCTCGAAAAATACAAAGAGATACGCACACTTCTTGCGCATTTGCACATCCCAGTTATATTTGCAGCAATGGGCGCTTCCAACGCGTACCAGTTCTGCGGCAAACTGCCGCACGACAAGCATAAGCTGCTGTCATTTCTTGATGAAATCATAGAAACAGCAAGCGAACAGGAGCTGCAAAACTATAGAAAAAGCGTCCGACATTTATAAGAAAAGGAGAGATCCATATGCATTTTACAGGCAGAACCTGGCGCCCGCCATACGAAGCCCATTCGGTTATTCTGCAAGCCACTTCAGGCTGTACCTATCAGCAATGCGCGTTTTGCAGCCTTTATAAAAATGAGCGCTTTCGAATGTCTCCAATGGAACAATTTGAACAAGATCTTGCCGAAATCAAACACTACCAGCCATACGCCAGAAGAATTTTCTGGACAGGGGCAAATCCATTTGCCATGAGCTATGAAAACTTAAAGCTGCGCGCCCTAACAGTCAGGGATTATCTGATTCAGTGCCAGGTCATTGCCATGTTTGCAAGTATCCGGGATATCAAAAACAAAGAAGTATGGCAGCTAAAAAAACTGCGTGCAATGGGGATCAACGGACTTAGCATCGGGGTAGAAAGCGGAGATGACGAAACGCTTGCCCTTGCGAACAAAGGCTACACTTCGGCTGATATTTTAGAGCAATGCAGAAAATTGGACGAAGCAGGCATTGAATACTACTTTGTGTATATGACAGGGCTTGCGGGAAAAGGCGGCGGATACCGGAATGCGGTCAACAGCGCGGCACTTTTCAGCCAGCTCAACCCATACTTTCTCTCCGTAGATTCCCTGACTCTTTTTGCGGATACCGCACTGTATCAACTGGCACAACAAGGCTTGTTTGTACCTGCCGGAGAAAAAGAACGCATCCTTGAATTGCAGCTATTCATCAGCAAACTGCATATACGCACCCATCTGCTTGCAAATACAGTCTCCAATTTTGCACCTGTTACAGCATATCTGCCTTACGACCGGAAGAAAGTCATAAACGAACTGCAATTTGTATTAGATCATACGGATGAGCTTGCGATGCAGGAATATCGGAAGAATTTGACGTCTTTAGGCATTTCGGGATGATGTCTTGTATTTTACTAATGGGAGGGGTGGGACGCTAGAGCGAACAAATTTGAGTTGCTTTGGTATATTATTACAGGAAGGGACGCTGGGAGAGAGGATATGCCTCCCCTGGCTGCGTCCGTTCCAGAATGCTAAGAATCCCTAAGTATCCTGCTGTTACGTTGTGGCTGCGCACGGTCGCGGCACCTAGTTCGCTGCCTGCTGGCAGCTAAAGGTGCCGCTTGGCTACGCCCCTGGTTGTTTTGCAGAATACCAAGGGATTCTAACCATTCTTCCAAAGCCGCAGCCAGGGGAGGCATATCCTCTTTCCCGGCTGCTCTTTGTATGTGTTACTAAAACAAGTCCGATATAGTTTGAAAAGCTCGCTGTAGTACTAGATTGTTTTACATGGAAAACCTATCCAAAATAGTTCCTTGGGAAACGAAAATCAAATAAAACTCGCTGTAGTACTAAAAACAATGCGTGTGCATATTAAAATCGTACAAATTTGCAGATAAAGCAAGCATAGTAGCGCACGAACACATTTGATATGCAGGGCTTATTTGATGATACATCTCTCGGTTTATTGATTCTATCTATCCAATCTTCATACCAATAACTAAATCAATATAATTTTGAAATTCATTTGCCGTTTTGCTGCTTTTTGCAAAAAAATTATAATGAAGCACAGGATTTTGATTTTTATATCCCTGACAAGATATGGTATTTTTCTGTGCCTCATGGATTAAATGAATTGTGGTGATACCATTTTTATTCGACTCTACATCGCAAAATATATGTTGCGTAAAAACAAGCATCCCTGTGCTCTTATCCAAAATGTGTCCATCCTTTATTTCTTCACCGTCCTGCACATAGATCTTATCTCCTGTTTGCAGTCCCCATTTGGAAGCTGCCAAATCAATTAATTTTTTTAAATACGATATATCTGTACATAGTTCATTAAAATAATCCATTAATTTCTCCTATATTTAACAACTCCAACATCAACAACTCATGTAATAGATAATGGATTCCTCTGTTATATTTTATATAAATTTTGTTAATTTATGTATATTATACAACAGCAGTTTTCTATTACCTTTTTACATCATTGTTTTCAAAAAAATGCAATATCAAAACTAATGTTAATAACTTACTGCATAGAGTTTAATATTCAACCCAAATAGGATTGGTAATCGACAAAACAGGTTGCGTTGTATAGGCAAAATAAGCAATTTTATCGATCTTATAATAAGTTTTTAGCCCTTAAAAAATTTCAGTAACTGTTCTTCCTGGATATAAATCTCCACCTTCTCTTGTCACTGCATAATCATCTTTTATTCCACTAGAAGTTTCATAATATACATTTTGTACAATTTTCACCTTTCGAGCAACTGTATTGTCGTTTGACATATTCGTTAATTTTGCAGTATGTGTGGTATACATTTCTGTAATCCTAACATTTAATCTTAAATACGGTGATATTTGTACTGCGCCACGAGAATTTATAAGGTCGTAATTTAGAATTTTTTGTATTTCTTCATCTGTTAAACAATCCGTTGTGTTTATTTCATTATAATTTAAATCATAAAATGGTTTGCTAGACGAAGCTAAGACATTCGTATTGATATTAAACAAAATACATATTGATACGCAAAGACATACCCAATTTCTAAAAATTTTCTTTATTGTTTACTCTCCTCAATTTACATAGTACAAACAATAATTTCTCTTTACCTATACTTCAAAAATGTCAATTATCTGTAAACCAACATGTTAGTTGATTTAATCATAACACTTATAACTATAAATGGCAATTATCTCTTCCAAGTTTTTTCAAAAATTGCAGATAAAGATAACTATTTCAATCATACTGTATGATAGCGACGCTGAATCCTACCTTTCGTAGCTTTCAGGAATAAACAATTACAACAGCCTAATATGAAATGATAAACAAATCCCCCTGTTATGCTTACCATACAAACAAAACCTGCCAAATCCAACTTTTGATTCAGCAGGTTCGTTCCTCGTTATGCTTTATTCATACAGCAGTGCTTATATTTCTTTCCGCTCCCGCAAGGACACGGATCATTTGGATAGATTTTCTTCTCTTTCGTCTTTGGTTTTGCCTGTGCAGAATCATCTTTGTTTGTCCCGGTTACCTTTACGACTTCTTCACGCTCAACCTTTTCCTCCATGCGTACATGGTACATGAGCCGCAGCGTATCTTCGCGCATATTCTGCGTCATGCCGTCAAACATCTCAAATCCCATCAGCTTGTACTCTACAAGCGGATCTCTCTGCCCGAATGCCTGCAAGCCGATTCCCTGGCGAAGCTGATCCATATCGTCCAAGTGCGCCATCCATTTCTGGTCGATGACTTTTAATAAAATCACGCGCTCCAGCTCGCGGATTGCTTCCGGTTCAGGAAACTCTGCTTCTTTTTCCTCATACAGCTTGACCGCCTGCTCTTTGAGCATATGCGTGACTTCCTTGCTGTTTTTGCAGTCGGCAATACTTTCTGCCGTTACCGGTTCGAGCGGGATGACCGGCGTCAAAAGCTGGTTTAACTCCTCAAGATCCCATTCTTCTTTGTTTACATCGTCGGACAGGCATGTATCTACGGTCGCTTCCACAAAGTCCACGATCATTTTATAGATCGAATCGCGCATGTTTTCCCCGTTTAAGACTTTCATACGCTCTTCGTATACGATTTCTCTCTGGTCGTTCATTACCTGGTCGTATTCCAGCAGGTTTTTACGAATGCCAAAGTTATTTCCTTCGATCTTCTTCTGCGCCTTTTCAATCGCGTTTGTCAGCATCTTATGCTGGATTTCCTCGCCTTCTGGAACACCGAGCGCGTTAAATACGTCCATCAGCTTATCAGATCCAAACAGGCGCATTAAATCATCTTCCAGGGAAATATAAAATTTAGACTCGCCTGGATCACCCTGGCGTCCCGAACGCCCACGGAGCTGGTTGTCAATACGTCTGGATTCGTGACGCTCGGTGCCGATGATCTTTAAGCCGCCCGCAGCGCGCGCTTCGTCGTCCAGCTTGATATCCGTACCACGCCCAGCCATGTTCGTCGCAATCGTAACCATCCCGTGTTCGCCTGCATGGCTGACAATCTCTGCTTCTTTTTCATGGAACTTCGCGTTTAATACCTGGTGCTTGATTCCTCTGCGGCTTAACATTTTATCCAGCAGCTCTGAGATCTCGATCGTAACCGTACCGACTAACACCGGCTGTCCTTTTTCATGGCTTCGTTCCACATCGTCACAGACCGCACGGAATTTTTCTTTCTGCGTCTTATATACCGCGTCCTGGTGGTCTTCTCGGATGACCGGCATATTTGTCGGGATTTCAATTACGTCCATCCCGTAGATATCACGGAACTCCTGCTCCTCTGTCAAAGCCGTACCCGTCATACCTGCTTTCTTTTCAAATTTATTAAAAAAGTTCTGAAACGTAATCGTCGCCAGTGTGCGGCTCTCACGTTTTACTTTTACATGCTCTTTTGCTTCAATCGCCTGATGCAGCCCGTCCGAATAACGGCGCCCTGGCATAATACGCCCAGTAAATTCATCGACAATCAATACTTCTTCATCTTTTACTACATAATCCTTATCGCGGAACATCAGGTTATGCGCACGCAGCGCAAGGATAATGTTGTGCTGGATCTCCAGGTTTTCCGCATCGGCAAGGTTTTCGATATTAAAAAATTTCTCTACCTTTTTGACGCCTTCTGCGGTAAGGCTTACGACCTTGTCCTTTTCATTAACGAGAAAATCGCCGTCCTCTTCGGCTTCCACGCCCATAATGGCGTCCATTTTCGTATATTCTCCATTGCCCTGGCCGCGTTTTAACTGCTGCGCCAAAATATTGCACGCTTCATACAGTTTTGTGGATTTTCCGCTCTGCCCTGAGATAATTAACGGCGTACGCGCCTCGTCAATTAAAATCGAGTCTACCTCGTCCACAATCGCAAAATGCAGGTCTCTTTGTACAAGCTGTTCTTTATAAATGACCATATTGTCTCTCAGATAATCAAATCCCAGCTCATTATTCGTCACATATGTGATATCACAGGCATAGGCTTCGCGGCGGTCGTCATTTTCCATACTGTTTAAAATACAGCCTACCTTTAGTCCTAAAAACTGATGCACCTGGCCCATTTCTTCCGCATCACGCTGTGCCAGATAATCATTGACCGTTACGATATGAACCCCTTTGCCTTCTAATGCATTCAAATAGGCAGGCATGGTCGCTACAAGTGTCTTGCCTTCGCCAGTCTTCATCTCAGCAATACGGCCCTGATGCAGAATAATACCGCCAATGAGCTGTACACGGAACGGTTCCATATGAAGGACTCGCCAGGACGCTTCCCTGACCACGGCAAATGCTTCCACCAAAATGTCATCCATTGTCTCGCCCGCTTCCAGGCGTTTCTTAAATTCCGGTGTCTTTGCCTGCAATTCTTCATCAGAAAGCTCCTGCATCTTCGGGCGCAGAGCTTCGATCTGATCGACCAGCGGTTTTATTCTCTTTAACTCACGTTCACTATGAGTACCGAATATTTTTTCAAATGCTCCCATATAATCTCCTATCGTTATCGTATACTTGTATGCATTACAAAATCGCTTCTATTATAGCACTACTTGGATGATGAAACAATAGATAATGCAGTGAACTATTTGTGAATATTTTATAAACAGTTTCCATTTGCCCACAGCAGCAGCGATTTTTACTGTCCAGCCGCAAATAGCATATGCATCTTTTTATTTGTCATTCACAAAAGCGCAAGAAGTTGTTCTAATTATCAGAAAATTGATACATATTTTATTTTAAATCTGATTAATATTATTTTTTTTATTTTTTTTCAAATTTATTGTTGACAAATCATTATTTGTTTGATATTATAATTTCAACAAAAAACAAACGGAACACAAAATAAAAAAGCAAATACATTCCTATCAAACCTTACATATAAGATCTTAAAATCGAAATCTTTCGATCGGATCTTACGAAAGAAGACTAGAATGTAGAAGCAGAGAGCGGGGTGAGTCCACCAGCATAAATACGAATTACCCAATAATCTAAGAAACGAGGTATAGTCCAATGATTACTTAACTTTTTACACAGCGTGTAATTCATAATCTGACGAAACGGAGATTAAGACCAATGGAGAGAATCATTTAAGCTTAGTTTGTTTTTGTAAATTAACGAAAGCGAGGATAGTCCAATGGAGGGAATGACTTAAATACAAGACAGCCTGAACCCAGATCTTTACGAAAATCCTAAGAAAGCGGGGTACAGTCCAATGAAAACAGAAGTTTAGACCCGGATTTTTGTTAATATACAATGACTTGTAACATAATCGGAAAGTGGGGTACGAACCAATGGGAACGATCATTTAGACCCGGATTTTTATTAATATACCAAAATTGCTATATTGTAGGAAAGCGGGGTACAAACCAATGGGAACGACAATTTAAACCCGGATTTTTAATAATATACGAAAGTTGCTATATTGAATGAAAGTGGGGTACAGACCGATGGGAGCGACAACTTAACCCGGATTTTGTTAATATACAATGACTTGTCATATTGAATGAAAGTGGGGTACAGACCAATGGGCACAGAATAAAACCCAGTTTTTAGTAAACTGTATAAGCCTGGAATTCGAAAGAAAGCGGGGACAGTCCAATGGATACGAGAGCTTAAATCCACCAATTTATAAAAAGTCGAAAGAAAGCGGGGTAAACTCCAATGCATGATTCAGATCTTATGAACGTTTTCAGATTAGTTACATGATATGCAGAAGATACCGTGAAGACAACACTGTAAAGTGGTCGGAGATTCAGTCGAGTACATTCATATATGAATCCAGATCAAACTCATTCAAGGAAAACAGACATGGATATTGAATGGACTAAGCTGGAGACAAAAAAATCTTTAAAAAATTTCATTCCTCATTTAAGATATCGTTGTAAAAAATAAAAAGAAAGGCATGAAAAACTCATGGACATATCAGTCTAAGAGGCATCAGCAATTTAAAGAATTAAATTGTTGGTGCCTCTTCATGTTAACGGTCTTCCCGCATCTTTTCCGCAATGTAATAGCCCAGGTTTTCTCCTGCATTCACCAGACGGCATCCATAGAAAAACCCACCGCCATGCAGCTCTTTTTTCCAGACCACCCTTGCTTCTACCTTAATCTCTTCTTCCTCTTCTCTGTCCTCATCCAAGAACTGGATATACAAATGTCTGATATCCTGTTCTTCGATCTTTACCGGACATTCAAATCCGATCCCATTGACGCACAGGTCATGAATCATAATATCCACGCCGTTCGGCACGTTGCTGATCTTTAGCTTACCTGGCTTATTCAGCAAGATTCTGGATACTTTGCGGCGGTTTACCTTTACACTCGCCTTTGGAGCTGCCAGCGCATGATATTGTTTCCCGTCTACCGTTCTTTTTTGAATCCGACAGTTTGTCCATGCTTTTGGCATATCCAAGCCGTCTTCATAAATGGTGATAATATGCACATGCGGACTTGTAAAATCCACAATCTGTCCATCATGGCGAATCAGCTCCAGCAATACTACCTCGGAACGCACTCCAGCCACCGTTGCATCCACATCTACCAAAAGTGTTTTATGCTTGCAGCGGATTGTCACCTTTTGGCCTCGTTTTAACTCTGATATTTTCAATCTGCCACCTCCAAAATTTATAACTATTGCAGCCGGAACTTGTTGACTTCTATATCCAGCATATTTGCGATATCCATATTGGTATCGGCTAATCCTTCAATATCCTTAACATTATCATTAATACTTGCTGACATCTCAGAAATACGGCTGACGCCAAGCGCACTCTCTTCTACCGAATGATTGACCGCTTCCATTACCTGGCGAATCTGATCCATATTATTTTGAAGCTGCTGCGCCTGGTCGCTGAACACCTGCATCATTTCATTGATCTTGCCGGAATCCTCGTTGTATTCTTCACTCGTTTTCACAAGATCAGAATAGCCTTTCATCGCAACATCTTCTACAAACTTCACCATACGGGAAGCTTCGTCTGCCAGTGCGTTTACCGCCTTGATTACGACAGTGCTCACATCCTGGATCTGTTCTGCCGCCGACGCCGAATCCATTGCCAGCTTTCCGATTTCGTCCGCTACTACCGCAAAGCCCCTGCCGGCTTCCCCTGCTCTGGCTGCTTCGATACTTGCATTCAGTGCCAGCAGGTTCGTCTGATCGGTAATGTTAATAATATTCGACGTCAGCTCGCCGATCTTTTCTACTGCTTTGGACTGTTCAATCTTTTCATAGACGCTTTCGGTCATTTCCTGTGTATGCCGCTTTGCCGCCTCCTGCTCGGAAATCGCACTCGTCTGGATCTTCTGTGCGCTCTCTTTAATCTCGTCTGACAAAGCGCCGCCGTCTCTTGTACGTGAGTTAATCTGTTCGATAAACTGGAACACCTCATTGACTGACTCACTGATCCGGTTCAGGGAAGACGTCGTCTCTTCCATTGTTGCCGTCATCTCTTCCATCGTCGTAGATACTTCCGAAACACTCGCCTGCGTATCTTTTAAATGCGACACGACATTTTCAGAAGAATCATTCAGCTTGTTGGAATTATCCGAAATATTAATCATAATCTGACGCATATAGGCAAGCAGCTCATTCACATGCCCTGCGATACATTCGATCTCATCCCCTGTCCGAATCTGGACTGTCTGTGTCAGATCTCCATTGCTGTTTACAATATCGTAGATCCTGTCATCCACATTCCACAGATTTTTTGTTATACGGCTGATAATCAGGCTGAAAATAACAACCGCAATCATAAAAAACGCAATCCCGATAAATACAACGTTGCGCATCGTCTCATTTACCGCTTCCACAATATCACCGGCTTCATAATCACAGCCGATTGCGCCGATTACCTTCATCTGCTTATTGTACACCGGCACATATGCAGAAATCACGGACGTATCTTTTACCTTCTCTATTTTGTCGCTTTTTACAATTTCTCCATTTTCAAATACCGGCTTTAATACCTCATACGGCTCACGAAATTCTGCGCCGATCGCCTGCCCGTCTTCTTCATCCAGGTCTACCCCATAGCACACCTTGCCGTTTTCCGCATAAAGCGTGTACATATACCGGATCGAAGAGCCTTCCATCGTTTCCGTCAATGTGTTTTCCAGCGCCTTGTATGTAGCAGTAGCCTCTGCGCCTGGCTCAATCCGTTCCAGCAGGCTGCCGTTTAATGCATTCTCTGCCAGATTGCCGATATAGACCGCCATTTCTCCTCCGGTAGAGATCATATCCGTCTCCATGCGCGACTTAAACAGCAGCGCCATACAGCAGCAGATCACTGCTACCATCACCGCCGTAGGTACAATGACCTTCGCCCGGATACTGAGCTTTCTCGTCTTATGCCTGTAGCTGCCTGCATCACGCTTCCTTTCGTTCCCCTGATTTTCTTTTTTCTGATTGCTCATACCGATTCCTCCATTCTCCCTTCAAACACGATCCTGCAACACCAAAGTTAAATCTATTCTACCACAAATCCTTTCTTTTTGCTACCTGTACAAAATGTTTTTTCAATCGTACACTATTTAGTGCAAACCTTCTTTTCTGTTTTTCCAATCCGGCAGAATCTGTTCCACAAATCGGTAAAAGGCTTTGGAATGGTCAGGATGCAGAAAATGAGAAAATTCATGTACTACAACATATTCAATGCTCTCTAACGGCTTTTCCACCAGCAGGCTGTTAAACGTCACCTTTTGCTTACTGGGAATGCAGGAACCCCAGCAGGAACGCATCTTACGTATGCAGATTTTGGGATATGCCACGCCCAGCTTTTCAAACGCCGGGTAATACTTTCTGCCTGCCTGTTCACACAGGCTGCCCGCCTGGATTTTCTGCCATGTATCATAAAGCTTTTGCTTATAAGCCAAATCCGCACCCTCTGCCGCATATAAATACAAGCAATCGTCTTTGCAAAACACCGCCTCGCCGCGTCTGTTTCTTAAAAAACACGTAACAGCACCTGCCTGCACCTGTGCGATCCATTCCGGCACCAGCCGCCTGTCAGCCACCGCTTCCCGCAGCCGCAGCTTCCTGCCTAAATACGCAACCTGTTCTTCCATTTCTATCCGCTCCTTGATATATTCCCTGCTATCATAACATATTTTGCAAAAAACGCAACAAAACAACCAATCATTCCTGATAGGGTCTTCTCAAAAACGGTCAATCTGTTATAATGAAACCAAGCAAAGGAGGCGCCATAGAAAGGAGACCAGCATGAACAATGCCATTCAGATCCGCCGTCTTACGAAATCTTACGGAAAGGCGCGCGGAATTACCAATATTGACCTTACGATCCCCGAGGGAGCTTTTTTCGGCTTTATCGGGCCAAACGGCGCCGGAAAAAGTACGACCATACACACGCTGCTCGGACTGATCCGTGCCGACAGCGGCAGCGCCAGCATATTTGGAACGGATATTGCTACGAAAAATAAAAAAGCACTGCTGTCGCAGATCGGGTATCTTCCTGCGGAAGCCGTTTTTTATCCTGGTATGCGCGTGCGGGAGATCCTGCGTTTTTCCGCTTCCCTGCGCCGGACAGACTGTACCCGCAGCGCAGAAGAGCTGTGCGAACGGCTTTCCCTGGACACTTCTAAAAAAGCCGAAGAACTGTCGTTTGGCAACCGCAAAAAACTGGGTATTGTCTGTGCCTTGCAGGGCAATCCGCGCCTGTGTATTATGGACGAGCCTACAAGCGGGCTTGACCCGCTGATCCAGAGAGAATTTTTTGCCATCCTGCGGGAACGGCATGCACAGGGGACTACGATTTTTCTTTCCTCCCATATTTTGTCCGAAATCCAGCGGTACTGCACACGCGCCGCCGTAATCCGCGAAGGACGTATCATCGCATGTGACAGCGTAGAAGCGCTGTCACAGACAAATGCCAAGCGCATTCAAGTCCAAAGCTGCCAGGATCTTTCCGCGTTTGCGGCATCCCTGTCTGATACTTTAGACGGTATCCGCGGCATAGAACAGGCGGAACACGGCATCCGCTTTTTATACAGCGGCGATATCAACCGGCTGCTCCAGTTTTTCGCCGCGCATCCGGTCAGCGACCTGTCCATTTCAGAACCTGATCTGGAAGAAATCTTTATGCACTACTATTTAGATACAGACGGAGGTGTTCAAAAATGACAATTACCCGCCACGAATTAAGACAAAACAAGATATCCTTTCTGATCTGGACGGCTGCAATCTGCTTTCTGCTCGCCGTCTGTATCTTTCTGTATCCAGAAATGAAAGGCGAAATGGACGGCATTAACGACATGTTTTCTTCTATGGGCAATTTTTCCGAAGCCTTTGGCATGGATCAGCTCAGCTTTGGCACACTGACCGGATTTTACGCCGTAGAATGCGGCAATATCCTGGGGCTTGGCGGCGCTTTTTTTGCTTCCTTATGCGCCGTATCAATACTGTCAAAAGAAGAAAAAGACCATACCGCAGAATTTCTGCTGACACACCCGCTCAACCGCATACGCATCGTAACCGAAAAGCTTGCCGCTGTCCTGCTGCAAGTCATACTGCTGAACCTGATTGTCTATGTGCTTGCAGTCGTTTCTATTCTTCTGACCGGCGAACCGATTCCCTGGAAAGAGCTGACATTGCTGCATTTTGCTTATTTCCTCGTGCAGGCAGAGCTTACTGGCATCTGTTTTGGGGTTTCCGCCTTCCTGCGCAGGGGCAGCATCGGGATCGGGCTTGGCATTGCGATACTGACGTATTTTCTCAACCTGATCGCCAATATCTCTGACCAGGCGGATTTTTTAAAGTACATCACTCCTTTTGGCTATGCAGACGGCGCAGACATCGTGACAAGCCTGTGCCTGGACGGAACGCTTATCGCCGTTGGGATGCTGTTTGGGGTATTTGGCATTGGGCTTGGATATTGGAAATACGGTTCTAAAGATATTTATTCTTAACGATAACGATTTAACATTGCGGCAAAAGAACACATGCAATGGGCGCAAGGCAGCGCAAAAAAAGTACGCTGCCTTAGCTATCTGCCGGATATCGAAGCTCTTTCTTCTTTCATACTCTGTTATATTTTTTTAATGAAATGGTACTTCCCTGATTAAAATATTCCCACGATGTTTTTTGAAAAGTAAACATCCATTTCGAACCTTCCTGTGCGAGCGTAACAGTAATCGGATGATCGGCAGGATCTGTCCCCTCCAGCGATAAAACGCCATTTTTAACCGTTCCTGTCAGCCAGTCCATCTGCGCCAGCCGGTACTGACCGTAAAATGCAACATATTTTTTATCGTTCTTATAAATCCGCAGATGCACTTCTTCCTGCGCGTCGGTAAAATCCCCAATCCAAGCATGATCAGCAACAACCTTGACCCTGCACTTCCTTATTTTATTATTGACAGCACATTTGACCGTTCCTGTCCCTGTCCGAACAGCCTTGATACTGCAAAATCCATCTCTGTCTATTTCATGAATTTTTACAGCTTTCCCCGTCACGCTCCATTTCACTTTCGCCAGATCAGCAACGCCCTTTAATCCGATCAGCGCATACTGCCCTTTTTGCACTGTCATTGACTTGCAGGTAAGCCGGACACTCTTTTCTTGGGCATGCAGCGTCATACTTCCCAGAAATAATACCATCAGGCTGATGCAGGCTGCTCCTATCAAACAATATTTCTTTTTCATAATGGGTTCCCTTTCCTTGCTTTGTTCATAATCTTAAAATTAAGTATATAATGTACAGCAATGATTTTCAATCATCATGTGACGTGTTCTGAAAAACTTTTCTGTAAAGAAAAGGTATCGTTGTGCCTAAAATATGATATAATACGAATTACGTGTTTGAATATTCATTCCCGAATAGAAAAAAGAAAGGATACTTAACAAATGGAAAGAGAAAAACTAGGATCGCGCATGGGATTTATTTTACTGTCCGCAGGCTGCGCAATCGGTATCGGCAATGTATGGCGTTTCCCTTATGTCGCAGGAGCCTACGGTGGCGGGGCATTTGTGGTTTGTTATTTGTTTTTCCTTGTGATTATGGGCATTCCCGTAATGACAATGGAATTTGCCGTGGGCAGGGCGAGCCAGAAAAGTATTATCCGCAGCTTTCATGAATTGGAACAGCCGGGACAGAAATGGCATGTGCACGGTTACTTAGGTATGGCTGGTAATTATCTGCTGATGATGTTTTATACGACCGTCACTGGATGGATGCTCTATTACTTTTACTTAATGCTGACAGGAAAGTTTCAGGGAAAAAATACCGACCAGGTAGGCACAATGTTCCAGGATATGCTGGACAGCCCGCAGATTCTGACGGGCAATATGCTTCTCGTCGTAGCTGTCGGCATTTTTATCTGCTCGATCGGGCTGCAAAAAGGCGTGGAGCGAATTACCAAAGTGATGATGAGCCTGCTGCTCGTGATTATCATTGTGCTTGCCGTACATAGCTGCACGTTAGAAGGCGGTACGGAAGGCTTAAAGTTTTACCTGCTTCCTGATATATCCAAAATGAAAGAAGCAGGGATCTGGGCAACTGTGACCGCTGCGATGAACCAGGCGTTTTTTACGCTCAGCCTTGGGATCGGTTCGATGGGGATCTTTGGCAGCTATATTGGCAAAAAACGCAGTCTACTGGGTGAATCGGTCAATATTGCTATTTTGGATACGTTTGTCGCGATTGTTTCGGGGCTCATTATTTTTCCGACCTGTTTTGCGTTTGGTATCAGCCCAGACCAGGGACCGCGCCTTATTTTTGTAACACTGCCGAATATTTTCAACAGTATGCCAGGAGGGCGTATCTGGGGCACTTTGTTTTTTGTATTTATGACATTTGCAGCATTTTCCACGATACTTGCTGTGTTTGAAAATATTATTTCCTGTGGGATGGATCTGTTTGGCTGGAGCCGGAAAAAATCATGCCTGTTTAATCTGGCGGCATTGATGGTATTATCTCTGCCATGCGCGCTCGGCTACAACCTGTGGTCTTCCTTCCAGCCGCTTGGCGAGGGCACCTTCATTTTGGATCTGGAAGATTTTCTCGTAAGCAACCTGATCCTGCCGATTGGTTCCCTGTGCTATCTGCTGTTTTGCGTCACAAGGTTCGGATGGGGCTTTGACAAATACCACAAGGAAGTAAATACCGGAGAGGGGCCAAAGCTGCCGCGTCAAATCCGGTGTTACCTGACGTATATCCTTCCGGTACTGCTGATCTTTTTGATTCTGAAAGGACTTCTTGACCGATAACGAAAAAAGTTTGCAATTATGACACATCTGTCTGATATACTAAGTAAACTGTATGATTATCATGATCCGCGGCTGCCGCATAAAAACCAGGGAGGAAACCATGCATATTTTAATTGTAGAAGATGATGAGGCGATTTCCAATTTACTTTATCAGGACTTAAGCGACGAAGGCTACGACTGCATGTGTGCCCTGGACGGCAGGCAGGCTGCTGATCTGCTGGAACAAAATACTTGGTTTGACCTGGTGCTTTTGGATATTATGCTGCCGGAAATCGACGGCTTCGAGCTGTTAGAATATATTCGTCCTATGAATATTCCGGTTATTTTCCTGACCGCAAAGGGATCGGTCAAAGACCGTATCTATGGCTTAAAGCACGGCGCTGACGATTATATCGTAAAGCCATTCCAGACCGGAGAAGTACTTGCCCGTATAGAAGCCGTGCTGCGCCGCTATGGAAAAAATACTTCTGTGCTTTCGTTTGCCGATGTCACCGTTGACTTAAACTCCCGGAAAGTATTGCAAACCAGAGCAGGCATCGAAACGGCAATCGATCTGACAACGAAAGAATTTGATCTGCTCACAGAGCTGATCCGCAATAAAAATATCGCTCAGTACCGTGATAAACTATACGAAAAAGTATGGAACGAGCCGTTTTTCGGAGACACCCGCACACTGGATACCCATATCCAGCGCCTGCGGAAAAAACTGGGCTGGGAATCGTATATCAAAACGGTATTTCGTATCGGTTACCGTCTGGAAGAATGCGCAACATCAAAAAAGGCAGGAACCGATCTATGAAGCTTGGCATTAAAATGTTTTTCAGCATTACCATCTTTTTCAGCGCGGCTTTTTTAGGCTGCGGCGCAATACTGATCTCCTATTTTTATGATACCGCGATCGAAAAAGAAATCGAAAGTACCGCGCAGCGATATCAGTATAATAAATTTGTCATACAGGCATCGCTTATTACAAGAGAAGACGACTGGATCAAAGCCGCGGCAGACGGGCATACAAGCGTGGAATTTCTTGTATCTGACATGAACGGCACCGTCGCCTTGTATACGCTGGACGGCTCCATGCTGTTTTCTGGATTTCCCGACAAAACTGCCGATTTTTCCTCACTGCTTGCACAGTCGCAGCCGGAAAGCAGCAGCTACCAGTTTCAGGAGATGCAAGGCAGGATGTATCTGCTGATCTGCGGCAGCATAAAGCAAAACAACACCGGGGTCTATTTAATTACTGGGGTCGATGTGCAAAAGATCTTGCAGCAGCAGGAACGCATCATTCAAAAATTCGGCACGATTTACGCAGCCGCTCTAAGTGCCGGCGTCGTCTTAATTTTTTTCTTATCCGCTCTGCTTACAAGGCCCGTCAAGCTTTTGACCGCTGCCACGCAAAAAATTGCCGATGGAAATTATGCGGAACGCGTGGCAGAATCCGGCAGCGACGAAGTCGGGCAGCTAGCCAGAAACTTTAACCAGATGGCATGTGCCATTGAAGAAAAAATAAACGAGCTATCACAAAGCGCCCAGGAAAAAGAAGATTTCGCCGCCAATTTTGCCCACGAGCTGAAAACACCGCTTACTTCTGTGATTGGCTATGCTGACCGCATCTACAAAAAAGAGCTTTCAAGGGACGCGCAAAAGCAAGCCGCCTGGCATATCTGGAATGAAGGAATGCGGCTGGAAGCACTGTCTTTAAAGCTGATGGATCTAACCGTATTAAATCACAGGAATTTTGTGCTGGAAGATATAGATGCCGCGCTGCTGCTTGCTGAGCTTGCCGCCGATGTGGAATACCTGATGCACGAAAAAGGAATTGCCTTTTTATACACCGCGCAGCAGGCATATATCAAAGCCGACTATGACCTGTTTAAGACTCTGTTTTTAAACCTGATAGACAATGCGGCAAAGGCAGGCGCTTCACACATTCAGGTAAACGGCTTTTTGTCAGACGGCACTTTAAGACAGCATCCAGGTGAAACACACAGCCGCACACAGCCTGTGCAGCTTTATACAATACAAATTACAGACGACGGCTGCGGCATTCCTCCAGAAGAAATCCAGCGAATTACCGAGGCATTTTACATGGTGGACAAATCCCGTTCCAGAAAGCTGCACGGCGCGGGGCTTGGCCTGTCTTTAGCGCAGAAAATCGCGGAAATACACGGCAGCCGTTTAGATTTTACGAGTGACGGCAGCTCCGGCACCACAGTCACTATTGTTCTCACACCTTCTGTACAGGATACCGATTTATGAAACTGATTTTTAAAAAAACAACCCATACGCACCTTCTTACACTGCTGCTTATTTTACTTTCGCTGACTGTCACAATCGGTGGATGGTTTTTTACAAAACATTTTTTGAACTATAAAGAAGCACAGCTTCTTTTAAGATCTGGGAAACTGCAAGTCGCCGAATCTGGATTTTCTCTGCGCAGGCAAACAGATACGTCCTCCGATACGTCCAAGGAAGCAGATCTAATGCAAGATTCCGGTGCCTTTGAGGGCGCATTGATCTCAGAAGACCTGACCGCGCAGATCTTACGCAGTTGGAGATCCGGTGCGTCTTTAATTTCCCACGACCCGAAAAAAGGCGAAATGAATATGGAACAGGCAATCACCGCAGGCATCGGCTGGATTCATAACATGGCAAAGCAAGGGTTCCTTCCCCGCAGCTTTTCCAAAAATTCCTTTCGAGATGTAAGCGCTATTTTGTATACATTAGAAGAAAAGCCGGATATCCCAGACTACCTGCTCAGCCGCTGGATCATCTCTTATACGATAAAAGAGGTACAAATCACCCTGTACATCCATGCCGCTACCGGGCAGGTCTGGCAGGCAGAAATCCTTGCAGAAAACGACAAGCTTCCTGAACAGCTTTCATCAGAAGAGGAAGCACTGCTCAAAGCAGCATTTCCGTTTCTTGCAGGCGGCGGCTGCGAATTCTCACAAAATTTACAGGATGAGTCGTACCGCATACTGGTCAGCTCACCGGAAGATAAGATTGTTGCAAATGTACAATGGACTATGTTTGAAAATGATCATCAAGATTATACCATCGCCGTTCTGACACTAAACAGCAGATTATAAGCTGGCTATATCCACATTTTACAACTTTGACACATCCCCTAGACAACTTCGAGACATCTCCTTGCTAATATCCATATAGAAGCGATAACCACAACAGCAAGGAGGTTTTTTATGATAAAAACAAAAAAAACAGCAGCCGCAATGCTTACCCTTTCTTTTCTTCTGACAGGCTGCGCAGGCAAATCTTCCAAACCTGTCCCAAACGATACAGGCAGTCCAGAGGATCGAGCCAGTCAGACGGCATCCGGCCACGATGCCGCTGACAATGTAAAGCAGCCGTCCGCCAAGGAAGACGAAGCCATGCTCTTAGAACACGACGTTCCATTTCCAGAGTCCATCGGCAAAGAGGAAACGGTCGTCTCAGTTTTATTAAACGGAAAACAGGGCGTCGAGCTTTTTTCCCATGACGAAAAAAACACGGTCTATCAATATACGCTGAAAAACGACAAGTGGGATAAACAAAAGCTGCAATTTCCCAGCCAGCTTACAGAATCTGCGGGACTTAACCGCCTGGAGCTGCTGCGCGGGGAAGACGGACGTTATTATGCCTTTTACGCCCTGTCCGATGAATCTTACCACCTAGAAGCAACCGACGACCTTAAGACCTTTGAGGATATGACTCCTGCGCAGTGGAAGGAACCTCCCGGCAGCAAAAACTATGTAATTCCTGTAAAGGTGCGCGTATCCAAAAGCGGTATTTTATGCGCAATTATAAAATATGAAGATATGTGCCGAATGTACGACTTATCAGACGGCGGAAAGATTCTGGATGAGTTTGGCATCTCTTCCTATAACAGCCTGGAAATCCACGAAAACCAACTGGTTTATGAAAGCATCGGAAGCAAAGAAAACCAGATCTATGACCTTCAAAGCCTTGAAAAAACGACAGAATTCAAATGTCTTCTGACCAATCAGGCAGTCTATGAAATGGTATCCGCAAAAGAAATGTATGCCTGCAATGACAACGGTATTTACGAGCTTTCGAACGGCACCTGGCAGTTACTCGTAGACAGCAGCTTAAATACGCTTGCCGATCCCAATTACAACTGGAAAGATATCCGCCATGTTGACGATCGTATTTACATTACGTTTCAATCCGCCCAATCGCTTTCCGACGGCAAAAACAAGGAAGGGCTTTCGCTGAAATATTATACTTACAGCACCGATATTCCGCACATCGATACTACGCTGACGATCTGGGGATTAGAGGAAAACGCTTCCATTAAAAGTGCCCTCACCCAATTCCGCAAAGACCATCCGACGGTAAGGGTCGTCTATGAAATCGCAACTCATGAAAGCGGCGTGCAGACTACCGACGATATCATCCGCAAGTTTAACACAGATCTTTTTGCCGGAAACGCCGCAGACCTGATACTTTTAGACGGCCTGCACATAGACACCTATGTAGAGCGTGAGCTTTTGTATGACCTCAGCAAAGACCTTGCAGACATAAAACCAAAGCTGCTGCCCGGCGTACAGACACTTTTAGAAGAGAACAGCTATGCTGTCCCTTTAAGAAGCGTCCTCCCGCTTACCATCGGCAATCAGGAAATACTATCTGATTCGCTGCATGATTTTTTGCAAAAAAGCAGCGGACAGCAGCCAGTCGAACTGACCGCGGAAAATATATTTGATATCTGTTTTCATTTTTTCCAGGAAGGATTTTCCTTAAACAAATCCGGTGTAACAAAGCCAGAGATTGCCACATTTTTAGATCTGTGCAAAAAAGCAGCGGACAACTGGCGCCTTACAGGCACTTCGAAAAATGTGTTTTCCTTTGAGGCAGCAGACAGCAACCGGGATCCCGTTATGGACATTGCCTGGGCAGAAGCGGACTTTACTTTTTCCTATGCATTTGGGCTGAACCAGTTTTGCTTTATGCTGGATTCTATTGACCAGCTATCTTCCAAAGGTATTGGCTATCATGCAGCAGGAAACAGTTTTTTCCCGCAGGGAATGCTTGCCGTCAATGCGCAAAGCCAAAATAAAGAACTTGCAGTGAAATTTATTCGAAAAGCTTTGAGCCAAAAGCAGCAGGAAGCGGATCTCTCCAACGGTTTTCCAGTCCACACAAAAGCGCTGGACACATGGAACAGCCGTCACAGCCAGGTAATGATCGGCGCCGGAAGCTGGGACGGAAAATCATGGAATACACAATGGCCGTCCGAAACCGCGATCCAGAAGTTTTTACAGCATGTAAAAGACGCTGACACTCCCGTTTTTATCGACCGGTATACACAGGATCTTCTAAAGACAGAAGCCGTTCGCGTGATCTTGGGCGAAACATCCGCACAGGACGCGGCGGAACAGATTATCAACCAACTGGAGCTGTATTATGAAGAATAGAAAAGCACTTACCAATATGCTCTTTCTGCTGCCAAGCCTTTCGGGTGTTCTGTTTTTTTACATGGCTCCGTTTGCAGACGTGATAAAAAGAAGCTTTTGTGATGATATGTGCCGTCAGTTTGTCGGTATAGAAAATTATGCCAGGCTGTTCCAAAGCCGCAGCTTTCTGCTCGCCGGAAAAAATACGCTCTTTTTTATCTTGTGCAGCACCCCGCTTTTACTGGCTCTGTCTTTATTTTTCGCTGTGCTGCTGACTTTCACAAACGACAGGCAGGCTGCGCCGCCCGCCTGCCCGCTATGCTATCTGCTGCCGCTTGCAATCCCAGTGGCAGCGCTCACAGGCATATGGAACGTCTTTTTTGATAAATACGGGCTTTTAAACGCACTTTTGGATCATTTAGGCATTGCAAAAACCGACTGGCTGCATTCAGAAGCCTCGATGCTTCTCGTAATCGCAACATACCTGTGGAGAAATCTTGGATACACGATTATTTTATGGCTTGCCGGACTTTCTGGTATTGATAAACGGCTCTATGAAGCAGCCGCATTAGACGGCGCAGGGCAAAAAAAGCAGTTTTTTTATATTACCCTGCCGCTGCTAAAGCCTTTGGGCTTTACCGTCTCTGTGCTGGCTGTCCTAAACTCCTTTAAAGTATTCCGGGATATTTACCTGATCCTGGGCGATTATCCAAACAAAAGCCTTTATATGATCCAGCACCTGTTAAATAACTGGTTTACCAATATGCAGTTTGGCAAAGTCACTGCGGCTGCGCTCGTGATCCTTTTGGCAGCGGGCTGGCTGGTACTTTGCCTGCAAATCTGCTTTTCCATGCAAAAACGGAGGGACTATTATGGATAAGAAGCTGCGCAAGATCGTTTTACTTTTCCCGGCATTCCTGGTTCTCCTGCCGCTGTTCCTTATTTTCATCAATTCCTTTATGGACCCTGACGAAGCCTTTCTTACCTACAACGGCGTCCTGGGCGGAAAGCGCTTTTCCTCCTTTGTGCTGATGCCGGCAAATCCCAGCCTTATTCCATTTGCCGATTTGCTGCTTTACTGCCGTTCGTTTTACACAATGTTTTGGAATTCTGCCGCATACACAGCCCTGATCACCGCCGGACTGCTCCTAGCTGCCGTTCCTACGGCATGGGCATTTGCAAAGCTGTATTTTCCGCTGAAAAAAATCATTTTTGTCATATATATGGTTTTTATGATGCTTCCTTTTCAGGTAACCATGCTGTCAAACTACTTTATGCTCGACCGCACAGGGCTTTTGCATACAAGATGGGCTTTTATTCTCCCCTGTATCTTTTCAACCTTTCCGGTCTTTATTATGACCCGGTTTTTCAGTGACCTTCCTGACGAATGGATCGAAGCCGCCCGCATTGACGGCGCCGGCAGCTTGCAGCTTCTTTGGCACATCGGCATTCCCGCAGGAAAGCCCGGCATCGCAGCGGTCACTGTCCTTATGCTGTTAGAAACATGGAACACCGTCGAACAGCCGCTGTTTTTTTTAAAGGATCCATCCCTCTTTCCGCTGTCACTCTTTTTCCCGGCGCTGACCGCGGACAATTTTGGCAGCTCCTTTGCCGCTGCCATCGTGATGCTGCTGCCGCCAGTACTCGTATTTTTATGCGGCAGACAGGAGTTAGAAGCCGGAATTGGGCATCTCGGAATCGAAAAATAAGACAAAAAAATCTGAAAACCGGGAGGTATGTACGATATGAACAAAAAATATGCCGCCGCACTAGCCGCCTTTTTCGCCGTTATGTATGTGCTGACATTCGCAGAACACTACTGTGAAGCTGCCAAAATCGCAAACGTGGATACCTGCACAATCGAGCGGCAGAAACTGGGTGAACGCAGCTACTACTGCATCACATTAGATGCCGTCCACAAGGATGCCAGGGACAACACCTTTGTCTATCTCGTTAAAGAAAAGCACAGTATCCTCGGCAATGAACTGGTCTGCACAATGCGGTATATCGATATCCTTGCCAAAGATGACGCATATGCCGCACTAAACACAGACGACAGCTCCCTGACAGAATCCGACCTTGTGATTCTGCATTCAGACAGGGAGCTGTCACAAGGGAGCAAAATCCGGCTGCTGGAATAACTGTTGTTATATTGCCTATGACGACGAAGAATTGGCTGACGTCGCCATTATCGACACAATCACCACTGCGCACAATGCCGTCTCCTGCGCAATCAGCATCGCGATCGTACCGCCAAGCGCCGATGTCTGCAACGGCAGCTCCTCTATATAATCCTTCTGCGCCAGCATTCCTGCATACATCATCCGCTGTTTTGCCGTAATACCGCCCCAGAAGCCAAACCCTTTCTGCTCTGCGAGCCATGCATCAATCTCCATCATTTCCTGCACGATTTCTTTTACCGGAACGTTTGTCATCGCAAGCACGCCCAGTGAAGGCAGCTCATACTGCGTCCCGTATTTTCCTCCGGCTTCCCGCAGGCTTTGGTATAGATGCATGGTTTTTTCACACTTCACTTCCGCCGGTTCATCAAAGAGTGCAAGCACATGGCTGAGTGACTGCACCGCGTTTCCGTATAAAAACTTCTCTTTTAACACCCGATAGCATTTTTCCATATCTTCAATCAGCCTGTCATCCGAATGGTCTGATAACGCAAGCATCGCACAAAACGGGCTGTCCTCTGACGATGTTAAAAACGGGTGTTCTTTTCTCATCCGCTCATACAGCCGCCTTGTCCGCGCCGCCATCTCCTCGTACCGTTCCTTTTCTGCCACCTGTGCAATCATCATTGCCGCCATCGGCAGATACGAAGACTGCCAGAACTCCTTTTTTAACAGCTCATAAACCAGCATGCCATGATCCATCGTACCTTCCAAATCTTCACTGACAGCCACCATCGCAGCCGTTGGAACCCTCACCTTTCCTCTGAAACTGGAAAATGCCCCAACCTTCTGTGTAATCAGCTTTTTACTCTCCCTAAGAAGCTTCTCATTCGCAAGCTTTCCTTTCATCGTATAGATAATCGCGCTTGCCAGGCAGATCTGGCCGCTTTCCCACGGAAACACCTCTCTGATCACATCTCTGTTTTGAATCAGCAAACTGCCATATTTTTGTGATATTTCTTTCATTTTGTATCCTCCTGTGCAAAAACATTTGTTGTCTGATCTGACAGCTCCTTTGCATAAGCAAACCCTATCCCCTGAAATTCCCTGATCTGTTCCAAGCTGCAAATCTGATTTTCCGCCATAAACCGCACCATCTCTCCCCGCGCCATATGCTGATACTGCAAGCCCTGGTAAGACATCACCGCAGGCGTCAGCGCCTGTTTCTGATCTATCTGCTGAAACCTCTCATAATTCAGCTTTGCCAGCGGGTGGTTGCACTTCCACAGTTGTTTTGCCTGCAAAAACCCAAGCGAGCGTATTTTCTCCATTTTTATTTTATCATGAGAAGTTTTGGCGGACAAGGAGAAAAATCAAACCTCAACCGTCTGATACCTGACCGTTTCCCCACGATATGTTACCGTTAACGGCTGATTTCCTCTGACAGCCAGCAGCACATACCGCTCTCCTGTCCCACCCAGGTCTGCCAGCTTAATCATTGTTTTTTTCTGCCCGATGGACGGCTGAAACGCATATTTTCCCGGCATACCATAATAATACAAATACTGTACCCCTTGATGCGTGATCACATACCATGTGCCGTCCTTACAGTCTTTGACCGCTTCACGCACTTGTTGTACTAGCTCTTCTTTTTGCAGACGGCTGACAGCCAGTTTCGGCTTTGCATCATTCGATTTTTCGTCTTTCACTTCATTTACGGCGTCTCCATAATCTTCTAATATCTCTTCTGTCTCCTGCCTTGTCATGCCAGACACGCCCGTAACGGAAAAATCCTTTGCACGGTTTAGCTTCACATCCATCTTCCCTGTTTTGTCAAAATGAAACGTAACAAACGATGCATCCGCGCGCACATCCATAAAAATACGGATACGCCTGCCTTTGTAATAATACGCGCCGTTCTTTCTCGTAATTCCCCATTCTTTATATTCCTGCATCAATGCTTTTTCCGATGTATCTTTTTTGTAACGTAAAATCTCTGCATCCTGCCTGACCTCCTGTGCCGCTGCCGGCATCCTGTAAGCGCCCGCAGCCACAGCGCCTGTCGTCAGAAGCAGTGCTGCCAAAGCCGAGATAACGGCTGTTCCCCTTGTGTTCTTTCTCTCCTTCATCAATGCACCCAGCCTTTCCTTCATTAATTTTTTTCCTCTATGCAGCGTAATCGACGCCGGAATCCTCTGAAAGCCGCATGCCGACGCTACCGCGCGCAGCAGCATATCGCCATAGGCTCGCTTTCCCGCCGCGCCCAAATCTTTTGTAACTGCCTCATCACAGGACAGCTCGCACATCCGGCTGACCTCACGCTCCAGCAAGTACACACACGGATTAAACCAATGCAGGCATATCGTAAACTGCACCAGCCATTTATAAATCAGATCCCCGCGTCTGTAATGCGTCCATTCATGCAGAACCGTATAATAAAAATCAGCGTCTGACATCTCCGCTTTTGTCAAAACGACCGCGGGATGAAAACATCCGATCAGTAATGGAGACGTAATCGTATCGTTTGTGTACAGCCCTGCGGTTTTTGTAAGACCGCTTTTCGCAACTACCTTTCCAAAAATTTCAAGCCGCCTGATATCCTCTACCGGAGCACATCCAGCTTTTAAACAGCTAACAAAACACTGGTGAAGTATAATCCTGCGCATAAATAAAAGAACCACTCCAAACAGCCAGATCATCCAAAGATATTCTGTTATCTGCGGTAGCATTTTAAAACAACTGGAAATACCATTGTTCTCTATTTTTGCTTCACTGGAATCGCCGTTATGTTCCATTTTTCCCTCACTGGAAACTACACCATTTTGCAAGCTCTTATCTTGCGGCATAGCTTTATACACACTGCCATTTTTAATAGCATGCTGTTCCTGTACAGCCAGAAACAGACGCCCAACCAGCCCATTGGCGGGATTCCACGGAATAAGAAGCCGGAACACAACAACCAGCCAGATATAATACTGCCAGCGTTTGCTGAACCTTTCCCGGTACAGCGGCGCAAACAGCATCAGCGCAGCCATTATGAGCACAGCAGCTACAGAAACAGACACGTATCCTTTTAAAATTTCATGCATCTGCCGCGTCACCGCCTTGCCAGTACTGTTTCAATTCCTCAAAATCGTCTTCCGACAGCAGCTCGTTTTGAATCAGCGCAGCAACCAGCCCTTTAGCGTTTCCTTCAAAAAATTTGTCTAAAAAGCTTTCTGCCTGCACGCCCTGATACTCGTCTGCTGACACAAGCGCTGTATATTTGTTGCGGTGCCCGATTTTATTCGCTTTCAAAAGCTTTTTGTCTATCAGGCGGGACAGCAGCGTAATAATTGTATTTTTTGTCCAGCAAATCCCTTTTTCTTCCAATGCCGCATAAATCTGCGCATATAAGGCAGTGCCTCCGTTGTCCCAGATAACCTTCATTAATTCCAGTTCATAATCCGATGCCTGCTGCATAGAACCATCCTCCTCTCAAAAGAACCACTTTATAGTGTACAACATGTTATCTAATTTTAAGATAACATGTTGTTATCATTATGTCAAGAAAAACATGATAAACAGCTCAAACAGTTTTCCAAAGGAATAAAAATGAAGCTGGCAATCGCCGTTGCCTTTTCACACCATTCGAAGCTGCTGATCTTAGACGAGGAAACGAGCGGGCTTGATCCGGTGATGCGGGACGATATTTTAAATATGCTTTTGGATTTTGTGCAGGATGAAGCGCATTCGATCCAACGGATTTGATTGTATACCGCAAAATGGCATCCTTCCATACGCCTATCTATTTGACCCGGAAAATCGCAGTCACCACATACGAAAAGCGGGATATCACTTAATGACCAGCAGTAATTGGTTGTTTTTTTACATGAAGGAACGCCAGAGCTTGTTTAGTAGCACTTACGAAGAGCAGCCGGGAGAGGGGATCGTAAGCGTAAAGATAGCAAGTTCGATATGGGTTGTTTTGTGTGAACGCAACGAGGATTGTGTTATAAATTATCTTTGGTTTTGCCCGCTGCAATACGACCACTCCAGCCACTTAGCCACACCGTCGTCCTCATTGCTGCCAATCACCCCAGACGCTGCCGCTTTCAGCTCATCCACCGCATTTTCCACAGCATAGCATTCGTCTGCGATTTCAAACAAATCCAAATCATTTTTTCCGTCTCCAAATGCAACGATCCTGTCACAGCCAAGCCGTTTTTTCAACTGCAAAGCCGCATTCGCCTTTGAGGCTGCAAACGGCATAATTTCCAGCCATTGCTCCTCCGTATAGATATCCTTTTGATACACACAATGAAAAGCATCCTGATACATTTGATACAACGGCGCTAATATTTCCGGCTCGTCAATGCAGGTAATGTAAAAGCAGCGCCCAGCCGTTAAAAGCTCCGTCGTTTCCACTGGGCGCGTCCTTGGATCGCCTTTTCTTGACTGCAAAAAATCAGCCATTCCCTTCGTGCAGTATTTTTCGATAAACGAAAATTTTTCTACACCATTAAGGTATGAATAAACAATCGGATACACATGATGCTCAAACAACTGCTGAAAAACCTCTGTTACATTTTCGTCAAAATAGTTAGCTATCAGAATTTCCTCCGTCACATTGTCCATTACAAAAGCACCGTTGTATACGATCAGCGGGAGTTTGGCATTTAATCCTTTCGTCACCTTCTTTGCGGTAACCAGCGACCTTGCCGTCGCATAGGAGAAAATCATGCCTTCGTCGGTCAGCCGGTTGATTACCGCATTGGTATAGGCAGACGTTGTCTCATTGCTGCGCAGCAGCGTGCCGTCCAAGTCCGATACATAGAGTGTTTTTGGCGTCTGTGTCATAGAGCCTGTCTCCTTTCTGTCTGTGCAGGTTATCCCTGAATCTGGTCTAAAATAAACGGATCGCGGATCTTTTTATCCTCTGCCAGCAGTACGATCTTAGACAGAATCTCTGCGGTCTTTGGATCTTCATCCACAAACGGCAAAAACAGCTTTCCCCGCTTCTGGCTATGTACCGGGAGAATGTTCAGCATCGCGCCTCCCTCCTGGTGTATGACTCCGCTTCCAAGGTGTACGTTATAATTGCCCCTCGTGCCTTTGATAAGAGCATGGCTGTCCTTAAGCTGTACGTTTTGAATTCCAAACAGCGGCAGGTTATACTCTACAATCGCCCTGCGCAACTCAATCGTGGAATGGCTTGTCTGCGGGTCGACTCCGCCTGCGTGCGCCACGCTGACAGCAAGGTCGACATCCCGCATTACCTCGCTGTAAATCAAGTCAGGCACCTGCCCGATCGTCAGCGGAGCAAACGTCTTGCGGTCAGAAAACTCTACCCATTCCAGCGTCGGCGCTTCTGCGTCGCTTGGCGAAAACCAGTCTGCCAGCGCATAAATGCGGGCAATAATATTTTCTTTGTAATATATTTTTTGCAGCCCTTCTTCATAATCCGCGATCCAGCGGCGCCCCTTTAGGCAGGCTGCGGTTTTCTGCGGCTGGATCTGGTTGCCCGCAAACATCCTGGAAGATTTTTGCCCGATCTCCTCCGGCAGCTTTACGTACAGTTCCCGGAACACCTGCTTAAACGGCTGGCAGATCTTACAGTCAAACAAATGTTTTTGATAGCAGTGCCAGACGCCCGCACGGTAAAAATCAAGCGGATGCGCAATGCGGATCTTCCTGTCCGCTTCCAGCTTTTTCTTCGTTCCGTCATAAGCACGCAGCCATAAAGACTTGCCGTCTTCGTGCACTGCGAAAAATCCAAGCTCCGTCTTTCCTGCCTCTTCCACAGCAAATACAAGCGGTTGTATCATCGCCCGCACTACCGGATTGCCCATTAATCCTGCGGTTTCTGCCGCCGTAAATTCCGCACCGTCCTCCATAGACTCTTCCATCAGCTTTTTCGCCCTTGCATACTGCTCTTTCAGTTTTTTATGCGCCGCTTTTACCTGCTGCACATATGCATTTTTTCCAAGGCGTGACGGAACGGATTTGAGCATTTTTTCTCCCTTTTTGCACAGCAGTACGCTTTTTCCGTTTTCGTCTACATGCAGGCAGATTTCCACATCATCCACCGCGTTCCAGCTCATCATCGGCGCAAATTCCTCCGCCATCCTGCTTTCCATATTCAGCGTCAGCCTTGTAACGTCCGCATAGCCTGCATGTACGCTCAGATTGACCAAAGCCGTCTGCGCCGCTTTCGTCTCGTTGGCGCGCCTCTGCGCACCGAACTGTCTTGCTTCTTTGGCAAAGTTTTGTATAAATGCATACCGCTCCAGCAGATCCTGCTCCTTCTTTTTGCCAAACGGCACCAGTCCGTAGCTCATCAGCAGGTCTTTGTTCCTCTTTGCCGTAATCTGCTCCCGCAGCTCTTGCAGCGTCACCTTGCCTGTCGCCGCGTCCGCGTACTTTCTTGCTCTTGCGTGTTTCAGCCCGTCCGCGATATATTTTGCCGCTTTATAGAGCACTGCAAAATTTTTCTCGCCCAAAGTTTTATAAGCTTCCCGAAACCAGTCGATATCAAACGCACCGTCCTGCAATTCTTCGGCTGATAACGGCGTGTACCTGGCAATCATCGCCATCTTCTGGTCGTCAAACTGTTCATTCATATGCGCCATAAAATAATAACAGCCGCTCTTTAATCCGTCCCAGCCCAACTGCTGCCCGATCAGATCTATCCACTGCGGCGCATACATCGCCGCTTCCACCAGCCGTTCTTTTTTAATATCCGTGCCTTTTAACGCTGCCGCAAGCGCTTGCGCATCATCCTGCGCCGCCGGATAGCAGTATTTTAACAGCCGGCTTAAAACCTCTTTTTTTGTATAATTTCTCCCATAATACCACGAATAATAAGCGTCCCGCTCCAGCGTATCCTTGCCGAGCGCCTTTAAAATACGCACCAGGTATTCCACGCCCGTAATATAAGTAATGCCGCCGATGTCTTCCGAAAATACCGTCTCTGCTTCGCCGCGGCGCAGCTCTGTATCTACCATCACCGGAACGATGGCATCATACAACTCCTGCACGAGCCTGCCGCACCACGTATCCTTGCCTGCAAGCTCCTCTCCATGCTCCAAAATATCCATGCTTTTGCCAAAAAACCATTCCCACAACGCAGTGTTGTACCTTTTTGCATATTCTCCCTGCACAAGCTGCGTCAGCGCCCGCAAAGTTTTTCCCCGGTCAAAATACACAAGCACCGCATGGAATAAAAGGTCTTTGGAAATCATCCCCATATGATAAGCTTTTAAAAACCAGTACGGATTGATCGGCGTCATCTGCTTTGCCGGATAGCGGTAATCGTTATTATTTTTTTGTGTCAAAAACCGGTTTTTTTCTGCTTTCGGGCTGCATTTTAACTCCAGCTCCCATGCCGTATAAAACGCTCTGGCAAATTGCTCATCTGTTTCCCAATACGCCAGCCCTTCCAAAAAACGATCGAAAAAGCGCAGTTCACAGACTGGCACATAGGACTGCGACGACCTTCCGTCCCAGCCGCCGTAATGAAAGCAAACGTATTTGTTTGTTTCGTCGATCACAGGGATCAGCGCCTGCGCCGCCTGAATGCCCGCTTCAAACAATAGCCTGCGGTCTAAATATTCATAACGGAAATTCAGCCTTATATCCTTCACCTGCGACGCGTATTTTAACGATACCGGCACTGGCGCAAACGGTGCTTTTCCAAATACCGCTTCATAAAACACGCGGCTGTTATGGTAGATCTCATCGCTGTGCAGAATCAGCCGCGCTTCCCACTCGATAAATGTTCCATAGTCCCCGATTTCCTTTTCATAAAAATCACGCAGCTTTTCTTCCAGCGGATAGTTTTTCAATCGGCGGACATCGCAGTTTTTTCCCTCTTTCGTACCATCAGCCAGCCTGTAATAGCCATTTTCCAAAATCTGCTGATCCCCGTATTCCGATTCGTATTCATAATTGCGGTATTCATAAACAAGCGCATCCAGCTTTTTTATTTTCTCAATAATCTCTTTTTCCGACAGCGAAACACACTTTTTCAGCTTGTCACGCCCTGCCTTCTGCTTTGGTATATTTACAGGCGCATCTGGATGATATATGCCAAAGCCTTTTTGTTCTACCGCCTGCTTTGCCTCGTCTGTAAGTATTTCTTCCAGCAGCACCTTTTCCTTATCGGTAGGCTTTTCGATTCCCTTTGCAAATAATTTCACGCCTGCGTAAAATGCCGCCTTCTCCTGCTTTTTGGACAAGCGCAGCAGCAAATCCAGCCCCGCCGTACGCTTTTCTTCTTTTTTATCGGACAGCAGGCGTTTTAGGCACTGCTCCATGCAGGCGTCGTCCTGCCCCATTAAAAATTCCAGCAGTACACCGCGCAGCCTGCTCCGCTTAAAGCGCAGCATATCCTCCATCAGACGATAATCCGCTTGTTTCAGGCTCAGCTTTTTCACAATCGCAATCGCTTGTGAAGAAGTATACTCCTCCGCATTTCCCATATATCCGATCAGCAGCTCCCGCTGCGCCTGGTTCGCCGGATGGTACAGCAGCAAATGTATCATATTTCCGCGCTGACTCATATAATTGTCAACGGATATTTCTCCAAGCAGGCGCGCCGCCTGTGTGATTTTTTCCTCATCCTGTAGCACATAGGCGCTAAACGCCAGCTCACAGATAACCTTCGACGGCGTCAGCTCTACTTTGTACCACGGAAAAATACACGGGTCATATACAACCCCTTTCTTCGGCAGCCGCTCATAAATGCTCCAAAATTTTTCATAATGCCGCTGTGCCTCTTCCCGGTCTTTATAATAGTCGGTCAGCACGGCACTGCGCGGTTTTTGTACTTCATTATTTGCATGTACCTTGCTTCCATACAGCAGCAGGCTCGTATCTTCGCTTAAACGCGCGGTATACGCAGGCATAAATGCAGCCACAAGCTCCAGGTCATCGGTATATTCCAAAATCACCTTACGTGCCGCCTGGATTTTCAGCCTGTCGTCAAACAAACTTTGGTTATAAAAGGATGCGGTCAGCTTTTGATTTTTCGTCCCGCTGTCAATCAGCTCCATCATTGCAGCCACCGCTGTCTGCGCCTCTTCAAAGCCCAGCGCCCAGAGCGCGGCACTGATCGCAATCGAATCGTTGGTCTGTAGCTGCTTTTTGCAAAACGCCGCATCACGCAGGCACTTTCCCATCAGAGCAAGCAGCTTGGCGTTTATCCGGTCTGCGCTGTTCTCGTCAAAAATCCCGATCCAGGTAGAAACCGCCCGCTTTACAGAAGAATACCGGATCAGGTCATGTTCTTCAATGACACGCAGGACTGCCAGAAACGCCTCCTTTGTCCCCTCGTCCGCCGTCTCGCACACAGCCTGGCGCAGCCCTTCCTGCAGCCTCGCCGCTACAAGCAGGTCGCAGACAAGCTGATGCAGCCTTTTATGATCCGACCGGAAGATTCCAAGAATCATTTCCCGATCTAAATACGCTGTATTGTTTTCACTCAAAATCAGGTCTTCCAGCGCATGGATCACCGCCTGGTTGCCGCGGTCAATCTCCGCTGCATAGATCAGGCTGAAATTGTTTTTTATATTCCATTCATGACGGATATAGTCCAGCTTTTCCGCATCCAGGCGCCTGTAAATAAGATCCTCCAGCCGCTCGCCGCAGTAAAACAGGCTTTCATATGACGTCAGCAGCGAAAATACCTTGTACATCTGCGGCGCATATCCCACGGTGCGCACCGTCCTGCGGTCCCATCCAGATGAAAACGGAAATTGGTTCAGCTTGTCAATCATATATAAATACGATGCCTGATATTGCTTTGGCACAAACGCATCCAAAAGCCCCTGGTGCATCCCGACACCTTTCGCCCTTTTCTGGCAAAACCATTCCGACGGCTTTTTTGCAGGCTCTTTTTCAAACTGCTTTTTTATCAGCGCAACCTTCGCATCATCCACCTGGTATCCGTCATAGTTTTCCGCCACCATATCCCAATCCTGCCCCGCATACTTTTCCAGCCGTTTCCGCAGAGCTTCCTTGCGCTTTATTGTAATCTCACGCCTTGTATTGTAATTAAAATCTGCCATTGTGCTGCTCCTTTCTCTTTGCGTATTCGCCTACCACATCCGCCCTGCCAGCATCGTCAGCCTTACAAACGTAAAAACACTGTGCTCCGTCACACAAATCGGATCATCCAGCGCTTCCAGCGGCAAATGATCCAAAAAAATCCGGTAAATGCCATCCGCAAAGCATTGTACCGCATTTTCCTGCGCTTCCTGCAAATCCGCTTTCTTCCCGCCGTAATTTACGCCAAACGATATTCTGCCCGCCTGTGCTTTGTCCTCGATTTCCTCTCTCGTAAGCGTTATACTTTGCAGCAGCTCGGTCTGCTGCGCACGCTGGTTGTATAAAAGCACCTCCGCCTCCGTAACGGCAAGGATCAGTTCACGCACCGTAGCCGGATGCCCCTGGATCTTTAGCGGCATTGCCTGTACGGCTTTTTTCTTCCCGATCGATTTTAATGCGACTTGAATCTCCATACTGCCCGTTTCCTCCTGTTTCTCAGCTTCGATAAAGCACATAATCCTGCATTTCCCTGCGGAATCCAGCCGCTTCCAAAGCTTCCCTCGCCTCGTCTGGATATTCCTTGAGCACGATCCGCTTGATCCCCGCAAAAATCTTTCCTCTGTCGTACTCCCTTGCAAACGCTTTCATGCACGCTTTTGCCGCATCCGGTTCAAACAGCCGCAGCAGCTTGCCCTGACGCTCCATCACGGCGGCAACCCGCCCGCCCAGGCACGCAGCCGCCGTACCCGGCACACGCGTAAAGCCACGCCCCGGCAAATGCGGCAGAATGTTCCCCCAGCTTTGCGCCGGGTCTGTTGCATTGACCCAGACAAGTTTTTCCTCTGGTTTTTGCAGCATCCGCATCACTGACGCAGCCGCCTTGCCCTGGATAAACTGCGCGCCTGACATGCCTTGGACAAAATACCCCCGCCTTGCCTGCCCCGTATATTCCCACACCCGCAGCACGGACAACGCTTCCTGCCAGGACATTCCCCATGCCGCAGCCGTCTCGCGGCATATAATCATGCTGCGGGCAAAACAGCGTTGAAGCGCCTGCTCAATCTGTGCCTGCTGCGCCTGCTCTCTGACCGGGCGCACCACATCCCATCTTCCGGCACGCAGTGCTTTGACACGCATACTTGCCAGCCGTTTGGGAGCCATTTTCTTTGACCGCTCCAGCTCGATCCACTGGCGCACAGGCACAAAGCTGTCCGCACAGACATATCCTTTTGCCATCAGTGACAGCAGCGGTTCATGCGCAGACTCCCCGTCCAGCAGGCGGTTTAACGGCTGCATAAAGCTGGCGCCCCGTTTTAGCAGCGCTTCATAAATACGCGCTTCCTTTTCTGCCCCGGCATTGACCAGCTCGTCCAGCCTGCCGCCAAGGTCTGCTTCCCAGTCCGTTTCTTCCTGAAATTCAAAGCACAGCCCGCCTTTTGCATCCATATGCCAAAACATCTCGCCTTCTGCCAAAAACGCGTCCAGCATCGTATCCCGGTAAGGATTTACCCGTGCCGGAAGCACGATCGCCTCCCAGGAAGCCGCCGGAAGCGAGGCTCCCGCATACTGCTTTAGCACATGCTCCAGGCATTCCCTCGCCGGAGCTCCAGACTCCATACGGGCAAGCAGCATTGCCGCATATGCCTGCGGCGGACAGGTCTTTGCCTCTTCCCGCCTGTGCCCAAGCGTCCGCATCCTGGCACGCTGGTACAATACCGCATGATAATACAGGCTGCCATGCCTGACTGCTTCCTTTCGCCCACAAAGCCCTTCCAAAATGCACTCCGCTGTCTCCTTCGTCCATCCATAGCGCTGCGCCGTCTGTTCTGCGTCTGCGGCGCCCCTATAGCGGAGCATCCGCCTTACAATATGAAGCTGCGCTTCCTGCCCGCCGCTTAATGCCAGCGCATACTCCTCTTCCTGCTCCGCTGCGATCCACAATCCCTGTTCCAGATACACCGCCCTGTGGCCACGCGCCAGCTCCTCCAGCCATTCGACCGGGATATTCAGATCTCCCGCGGCAAGATCCCCCTGCGTCATCAGCAGCGTATGCAGTTGCTTCGCATCCTTTGGCAGCTTGCCGTAAGATTCCTGCACCTGCAACAGTTCCTCTTTTCCAGGCTGCACAAGCCCCTGTGTTCCTGCCTCTTCCTCCAGCGCTTCCCGCACCGCGGCATGAATCCCGCCCGGGGTCGGGGCATAATCGTACATCACCGCCGCTTCCTGACTCCATTGCAGCGGCAGCGACATCGGAGACGGCACATCCACATAGACTTCGCGCACCTTAACAATTCCCGCATGGATATCCTGTAAGAGCTGCCGCACCCCTTGTGCATCCCACAATTCCTGCATACATTCCCGCCTTGTCTCCCGAATCAGCGGGTGCTCCTTTTCCCTAACAATCTGCTCCAAAAGCTGTGCGCTTTTCAGCCGCTGCGCCCACAAAGGCTGCCGCCCATTTTTTTTCACGCCCATCATCAACGCACGCGCGCTGTTATACCGAAATGCTATATTAAATACGGGCGTCTCCGGCAGCAGGATTTCCAGTTTTCGAATGCAAGTATCAGGATGCAGCCGAAAGAGCGCTCCTTCCGGCAAAGGCTGCTCTCCATACGCATAGACTAAAAAGCCGTCCTCTTCATCCACGCTCCCGACTTCCAGCCCCAGCTCTTCCCGAATCATATGTGCCGCAAGCAGCGCAAGCGGCGCATTGATCCGCTTTCCAAACACCGAGTGGAACATAAGCTGGCTGTTTCCTGAAGAATCCCTGAAATGTTCCACGAGAATCGTACGGTCATCCGCCAGGCTGCCGACTGCCTTGATCTGCCGCTCCAAATAGCCGCCGGCAAGCTGCGCCGCAGGCGTATCTAGCCCCAGCCGCTCCAGCTCCCTGATAAGACTCCCGTCTGCCTGTGCTTCCTGCAAGGTATGCAGCATCCGTCCAAAAGCTTCTCCAGTACGCTTGTCCCGTCCTTTCATCTCCCCTTTCCAGAACGGCAGCCTGGCGCCTTCCGCCGGAGCCTGGACGACGGTCACCGTATCTTTGCTGATCTGCGTCACCCGCCAGGCAAACGACCCCAGAATAAAACGGTCGCCCTTTTGCGTCTCATAGACAAACTCCTCGTCCACTTCTCCCAGCTTTACGCCGTCCTCCGTTTTCACGGCATACAGCCCCTTATCTGGTATGGTGCCGCCTGCCGATACCGCAAGCATTCTGCTGTAGCCGTCGCCTTCGACTTTTTCATGAATCCTGTCATACAGCACCCGCGGACGTGCCGGGATATCCTGTTCATGCTCATAATCTCCCGCCAGCATTTCAAGCACCGCTTTTACATCCTGCTTTGTAATGCCGCGAAACGGCAGAGCACGCGGCAGTATTTCCATTACCTCGTCAATCTCATAGCTGCCAAACGCCGCCATCGACACCAGATGCTGCGCAAGCACATCCAGGCATTCTACCGGAGGATGAAGCTGCTCCACGCCTCCCTCTCTGGCAAGCTGCGCCGTCATGCCGCACGATACACACTCTGCCGCTGTCCTGGCAAACAAATGCATCACACTGACACGCCCCGGATTATGCCCGGCACGCCCCAGACGCTGCATGGTACTGGACACCGTGCGCGGGCATCCGACTTGCAGTACCTGGTCGATCTGCCCGACATCGATCCCAAGCTCCATCGAAGACGTCGCGCAGAGCAGCCGCAGGCGTCCTTCCCGCAGAGCCAGCTCCGTCTCTGTCCGCTGCTCCTTTGACAAACTCCCGTGATGCACGCGGGCAAAATCTGCCCCGCCAAGCAGATTGACATAATATGCCAGCTTTTCTGCATACCGCCTGCCTTCCACAAACGCGATAACGCTGCGGCTCCCCTGGCAGTATTCGTACACGACCTTCCCCATCTCTTCCCAGACCGGATCTTTGCGCCTGCCCTGCGTCGCATCCACGAAAGGGCTTCGTACCTCAAGCCGCACCTTTTTTTCCATCACAGGCGCCGCAATCCTTGCCTTCTCTGGTGCCAGATATTCTGCGGCAAGCTCCAGCGGCTCGATCGTAGCCGACAGCCCGATCCGCTGGAGCGGACGACGGCAAAGCCTGTCGAGCCGCGCCAGAGACAGCATCAAATGCGCGCCCCTTTTCGTGTCAATCAGCGCGTGCAGCTCGTCTAATATCACCGCCCGCGCCGTTGCAAGCACCTTCTGCCCCGTTCTGCTTGTCAGCATTAAATACAGCGACTCCGGCGTAATAATCAAAATATGCGGCGGCTTTCTCACCATCCGCTGCCTGTCCTTTTGCGGCGTGTCACCCGTACGGATGCCCGTATCAATCAGTCCTTCCGCATGCATCCCTTCCAGCGGCTTTTTCAGATTTTCCCGAATATCCGCCGCCAGCGACTTTAACGGCGATACATAAACAAGCTGCAATTCCTGCTTTAATTCTCCCGCCACCGCCTGCCGCTTCATCTGGTCTAAAAAAACAAAAAACGCAGAAAGCGTCTTGCCCGTGCCCGTCGGCGCCGATACAAGCACATGCTCTCCCGCCGCAATCCAGCGCCACGCCTCCTTCTGCACAGGCGTCGGCTCCCCAAGCGCTTCCCGAAACCAGTCTGCCGTTTTTTTCTCAAATAGATCTAATATTTGCTCCATTTTCCTTGTTTTCCTGTGCTGCATAGTGATGTTCTAACAACTGTTCCTGCAAATCTGTAAGCTTTCCGCAAATCAAATCCTGAAATTGAAAAAATGGAGACAAAAAACATCCCCATTTCCTAAATTAACGCTTGCAAATGAGCAAGGTATCATTTATAATCACATTAGAAACAGCCAAAGGGTATTTGTGCATCCGATGGTTGTCACCGGAAACTTATAAACAAGGTTTACGAGTTACACAGGCTATCCCCTATTGCCGTAGGAGATAGCCGTTTTATCTTTTATGATGGTTGTCGAGATATGATAAAGCTGCGAATATAACTAACAGCAACGTCAAAACTTCTAACGTATCCATATGTACCTCCTTTCCGTTCCCGGAAAGTACAACCACCAGACTATCCCTACGCTGTTCTAATCTGACTATGGAATATTATAGCATATTTTATGGGAATTGGTATATTATTTTATTTCCATTTATAATCTGTTCAACTTCAAAATCTGTTTATCTCTACCCGAAGATCTTCTCCTCACACACCTGAAAAATATAAAACTTCAAATAATACGACTCCTGCGCCGCCCACAAAATCGGATGATCCGGCGCCTGTGTGCGAAATTCCACCTGCCGCAGCCTTTTATGCGCACTGCGTGCTGCCTGCTGGATGGTTTGCGTAAACAGCTCATACGTCATAAAGTGCGAACACGAACAGGTCGCCAAAAATCCCCCATCCTTTACAAGCCGCATTCCGCGCAGATTGATTTCACGGTAACCTTTGGCTGCATTTTTTACTGAATTTCTGGACTTTGTAAATGCCGGCGGGTCTAATATCACCACATCAAACTGCCTGCCCTGCTGTTCTAACTCTGGCAGCAGTTCAAAGACATCCCGGCAGACAAACTGCACCCGCTCCTGCATCCCGTTTCGCTCTGCATTCAGCCTCGCCTGCAAGATCCCGCTCTCTGAGGCATCTACGCCAAGTACGCTTGCCGCTCCGCCGGCGGCTGCATTTAGCGCGAAAGAGCCTGTATGTGTAAAACAGTCCAGCACGTCCGCATCTTTGCAAAGCTTTCGGACAGACTGCCTGTTATATTTCTGATCCAGGAAAAATCCGGTTTTCTGCCCGTTGCATACGTCGACCAGATATTTGACCCCGTTTTCCTCAATCGGAACATTCGTATCAAACGCTTCGCCGATAAATCCTTTGTGCCGCTGCATCCCTTCCTGCTCACGCACCTTGGCGTCACTCCGTTCATAGACACCGCGGACTGTGATGCCGTCTGCTAAAAGCACCTCTTTGATTGTATCCACAATCGTCTCTTTCATCCGGTCAATGCCAAGCGCCAGCGATTCCACAACAAGCACGTCCGAAAATTTATCGATCACGATGCCCGGCAGAAAATCCGCTTCTCCAAAAATCAGCCTGCAGCAGCCCGTATCCACCGTCTTCTTCCGGTAATCCCAAGCATTTTGTACACGCATCCGTATAAACTCCCGGTCGATTGCCTGTTTTACATTTCTGGTCAGCAGCCGGATACGGATTTTGGAAGCCTCATTAATAAATCCCCTGCCCATTGGAAATCCGTCAAAATCATGAATGTCTACAATATCCCCGTTTTCAAATGTCCCGTCGATCGCGGCGATTTCGTTGTCATAAACCCACATCCCGCCTGCTTTTAACGTTCTTCCTTCTCCTTTTTTCAATGTAGCCACTGCGTTCATATTTGTTTTCTCCATTCCTTGTCCCTTCTGTTTTCGTATTATCTCACTATCCCTTTCTGATGGCACTTTTTACTATGATAGCACACTCTGTAAAAATTTAAAAATATTTTTGATTTTATGCAACTTTTCATTTGTTCTTCACGTCTTAAAGATAGACTGTTTATGCGTACCGCTCATGTCGAACTATGTATGAAAACAGTAGTAACGTATCGGTTTTTCTGAAATGTTACCGAATTTCTAATAATTTCTATCAGAAAATTTCATAATACTACTGTTAAAAAATAAATTTCGTGGTATACTGTAACATGGTTTCAGTGATCCGCAGTCCTATTTGTGATGCAGCACCAAGGAGAATTTATGTTATTTAATATGGGGAAAGAGGCGCTCGCTGCCGCCAGCGACGAGCACAGACGCAACGCCTTTATTCATAAAAATGAAAACTTTATATTAAATTGCGCAAGCAAATTTTCAAAACACTATATCAGTAAAAGTGATGATGAGTGGTCGATTGCCCTGATCGCTTTTTCGAATGCCATTGACACGTACAATGAATCGAAAGGTGCTTTTCCATCTTATGCAAAGCTGCTGATCGAACACCGCCTGACAGACTATTTCCGGTCACAGGCGCGCTTTTCTTCCGAAATGCAGACAGAACCTTATCTGTTTGAGGGAGAAGTCGATGAGGATTCCGAAAATATGGGATTTCAGATTAATGTTATGAAGCAGGCTTCGGTATCTGACGACAATCCGCTGCTGGACGAAATCGTTGCCATCTCTGAATATCTGGATATTTACGGCATCACGTTTACTGAGCTGACGGAGTGCTCTCCAAAGGCAGGAAAGACCAAAGATTCCTGTGCCAGCGCGATCCGTTATCTTAAAGAGCACCCAGTTTTAATCAGCAATATGAAAACAACGAAACAACTGCCAATTAAAATTATTTCCGAAAATGCAAAGGTACCCCGAAAAATTCTGGAGCGACATCGTAAATACATAATAACCGCAGCAGAAATACTTTCCGGTGATTATCCTAAGCTTGCCGAATATTTAAGCCATATTTAGCAGGCCCCAACCAACCCTATTACAATTACCGCGTTTGTATTTCTGTCACAGTTATTAACTATTTATGAAACTACTCTAAGAAAGAAAGGAGCCATCTACTTTGAAAGCCGTCATAGTAGAATGCAGTAACGGCGCTGCGGTTGCATTATGTGATGATGGGACGTTTCGAAAGCTTAAAAACAAGGGCTATTCGATCGGCCAGGAGCTTCTGATCAAGCAGAAGCATACACCAAATCGCATGGTGCAAAAGCTATCCATCTGTGCTTCGCTGGCATTGGTTCTGTTATCTTTCGCTGGCATTGGTTCCCATAGCTACGTAGAGCCTTACTCCTACGTCAGCCTGGACATCAATCCTTCTATTGAATATGCTTTAAACCGTTATGATAAAGTCATCTCGGTTGCCGGCATCAATACCGAAGGGCAACAGGTTGTTTCATCCATAGAAGCTGATATCAAAAATCAGAATATCACAACTGCATTAGGTGTAACTATCGGACAGTTAGAAAAAGAACATTATATTATGCAGGAAAATTACAACCACGTGATCGTCAGTGTTTATTCGTCCAACGATACGAAAGCACAGTCCATTGCTTCACGGGTAAATTCCTTTTCTGCCGAAAAATCTGACATTTGTTCGATTGATACGATTCCCGTATCAAAAGAAGTAAAGGATGACGCTGACTCTCTTGGCATTACTCCAGGTAAGCTTGCTCTCATCCACGCAGTTGCAGAGACTACTTCTGATTCCAATTTTGACGTATCTGAATGGACGAATAAGACCGTCAGTGAATTGGAGACAACAATCCAACAGGCAAGCAGCCAGTCTCCAGATTCTGGAGCACAACCGGCAGCAGCAAATGTTGTGGACAGTGATTATTTAAACAGCGTTCTGGATAACAATGCAGCAAACAAGCCAAACAGTTCTACAGCCTCCGCTGTGGACACTGAGCAGGGAGCCGGCAGCGCATCTGCTGATAAACAAACAACTACAACCGATGATACGACAACCGGTTCAGGTACAGGCGGAACCGCCTCTGCTCCAAAACCGGATAATTCAAGCAATACGATAGCACCTGCCACAGACGGCAGTGCAAGCAGCACGCAAAAACCTGATTCCTCAAATCCGTCAGGCGACGGCAATGCACCCGCAGACAACAGCGGTACTGCAAATCAGGATCAGACAACTACCTCACCAAACAAAGGTGATTCGAGCGGCACAAGCTCTTCCAAGCCGCCTGCTTCCTCGGAGCAGACAGACAGCCCTGTAAAGGGAGATTCTGCTGACGAAGGCACTCAGAATAACGATACGCTGACAGAAGACAGCTCCAACAAGAAAGACCCTTACCCGACTCCTGACAACGATCCGTCCAAACCGGCACCACCACAGGAGGATCCGTCCAAAGAGGACTCTGCAACAGGAAATACCGCAACAGACGACACGGTAACAGATGACACCTGGCAGGAAGACACTTCTAGCAAGCATCATCCTTATACAGATCCTTCCACAGGTACAGGCGATTCGAATGCAGGCAGTACAGGAAACGATACTTCCAAACAGCCAGAAGCAGACAGCGATGCTCCAAGTCAGCATGATACAGACAGTTCTGCTTCCAAGCAAAGTGCCGAAAACAGTAGTCAACCTGGCACAGCAAACTAATATTACTGCAAATAACGTAAAATTCCTAAAAAGACTGCCGTTTTAAAACGACAGTCTTTTTTAGCTTATTTTTTTCGTATCTCTAATACTCTCAAATACGATTTCTATAGATGTTTCCTGCTATTTATTGCTTCTTCTCCAGATTTTCATTTTCTCTGCTTCAGCAATCAGCTCTTCTCTAAAATCAGGATGCGCAATGGAAATAATCGCTTCCGCTTTTTCCCAGGTAGACAATCCTTTTACATTGACAATACCAAACTCTGTAACTAGATAATGTGTATTCGCACGTGTATCTGTCACAATCGAACCTGTATTCAGTGTAGGCAGGATTCTGGATTTTACCTGTCCGTCTTTTGTCTTGTAGGTAGAAGAACAGCAGATAAAACTCTTTCCGCCTTTTGACAAATACGCGCCTAATACGAAGTCAAGCTGTCCGCCTGCGCCGCTGATATGCTTGGTTCCGGCTGATTCTGCATTTACCTGTCCAAACAGGTCAATGTCTACCGCGTTATTGATCGACATAAAATTATCCAGTGCAGAAATGGATCGGATATCATTCGTATAGCTGACTGGAGCACTCATAATCTCCGGGTTTTCATCCAGATAATCGTACATCTTTTTCGTACCGCAGCCAAATGCAAACGCCTGGCGGAAACGGTCGATATTTTTTCTGGAACCATTGATTTTCCCTGCTTTTGCAATATCTACAAATGCGTCTACATACATTTCTGTATGAACGCCAAGATCCTTAAGATCAGACTCTGCGATCAAAGACCCAACCGCATTCGGCATACCGCCGATTCCAAGCTGTAAGCAGGCGCCGTCTGGAATTTCATTTACAATCAGTTTTGCAACTGCTTTGTCAACTTCGCTTGCCGGCCCGCCTGCGCCCATTTCCGCGATCGGCGGATTGCTGCCTTCCACGATAAAATCCACGTCTGAAATATGTACGCCGTTTTCTGTACCGCCTAAGCAGCGCGGCATATTTTCATTGACCTCGACAATTACTGTCGCAGAAGTTTCCACAACCGCTGCAAGATGGGAAGCATTTGGCCCAAAGTTGAAAAATCCATGCTTATCCATCGGTGTAACCTGGAACATGGCAACCGCATTTTTCTTTGTATGCGGATCGCGGTAATAACGCGGCAGCTCTGAATAGCGAATCGGCGCGTAATATGCGCAGCCGCGGTTAATCAGCTTACGCTCAATGCCGGACATATGCCACGAATTCCATGTAAAATGCTCGCCTGCGTCCTCGCGCTCAAAAATAGCCGGTGTTTTTAACAAAATACCGCCTCGTACATTTACATCCTTTAATTCGTCCGTACGCTTTGCAAGCGCTTTGTCCAGTGCGTCTGCCGTCCCGTTGCACCAACCGTAATCGATCCAGTCGCCCGAATGTACCGCCTTTACAGCTTCATCCGCTGATACAAGTTTCTTTTGATATTCTTCTGCGTATCCCATGATGACCTCCTTCATAATATTGTATGGCATCTTCACTATTGTGAATAGTTTAACGATAATTCTATACTATCATTTTTAAAAAAGATACGCAAGGCTTCCAACGAAAAATGAAGAACTAAATAAGATACAATACGATACAATAACAAACAGGCTGCCAGAGAGATGAAAACGCATTTCCCTGACAGCCTGTTTTACGAAATTACTTTTTAAAGAAATAATATTTTAAATTATTCCTCTGTCGAAATTACTTTTTTAGAATTGTAATAATCATCAAACAAGTCTGTAACTGCCTGATGTGTCTTCTTGGAGATATCTGGAAGCTCTTTGCCCCAGGATTTTGTTGCCTGTTTATATCCCTTTTCAAATGCAGCCTGCATCTCTTTCATCTTTTCAACGTCATCTCCTGCGAGTGCGCTTGCAAAATCAAAGATTCTCTGTGAAGTCTGCTTTACACCATAATAACCGTCTTCGGATATAAGCTCCTGTGCTTTCGCTTTTGCGGCAGCATCTACGGAAAAGCCGCCCTTTGCCATTGTGCTCCAGAAATCATCGTTTGCTTCTGTAAACTTCTTTGCCTGGCCAAAAAGCGTTTTATTTACGATATCAACTAACTGATTCTGTCTGTTGACTGCATCCTGCTTCATCTGTTTTACAAGCTCTGCACGTTTTTCAGCGCTCATCTTGTTAATAGAATAGGTTGCTTTGTCTTTGTCCTTTTTGTCAGAATCCTTCTCGTATACGGCACCTGTAGAGCTGTTTTTGTCCGTATCTTTAGTTTCTTCTGGCTTGCTGTCTGCTTTCTTTGTGCTGCTGTATGCGGATGCATATGTAGCAGCCGTTGTGTTAATATTTACTCCCATTTCGCTCATTCTGATTCCCTCCATGATTTGTATGATGCGAAACCCGCCGGTTTCCATTTACTGGTACTCTTTCATGGCGGATTCGCCATGATGATGCAATTCCGTTTGCATGTCAGGCTCCTGGCACATGCAGCCGCCGCTCAGCCAAAGGCAGCCCGTATTCAAATTGCCAGATACTTCCTGATTAATAGTTATATCGGCGATTTTGCCCGTTTTCTTAAGCCGTCTGCAGATTTCTCTCATCTTTTTTTCGTTGCAGCGACTTTATCACAGACACATATGCCGGAATCAAAAACAGGTCTGCAAATATCCACGCTACCGGGCTTGCGAAGCAGGCGCCCAGATAGCCAAATACCGGCACGATAAAGGTTCCTACAAGCGCTCTTGCGATCATCTCGCAGATGCCCGCCATAACCGCCAGCTTGCTGAATCCAAGCCCCTGGATTGTAAATCGCAGAATATTCACGAGTGCCAGCGGGAAATAAAAGGAGCTTCCCACAATTAAATACAGCCTTGCATTTTTCAAAATCTCAACTTCATTCGCATCTAAAAACAGCAGTGCAATTTTCGCACCGAAAAAGAACAATACAACAAACGCAAGCACCGAATACACCAGCCCGATCATGCAGCAGGACAGCATTCCCTTTGTCACGCGCTTTAGCTCTCCGGCACCCAGGTTCTGCCCCGCATAGGTTGACATCGTAGATCCCATAGCATCCAGTGGACAGCAGAAAAACATACCGACTTTATTTGCCGCCGTTACCGAAGCGACAGCGGTAGACCCAAGCGTATTAACGGCTGTTTGCAAAATTACGCTGCCGACAGCCGTAATCGTATACTGCAATCCCATTGGGATTCCTGCGTTGCACAGATCCTTCATGTACGCTGCGTTCATCTGCCATTCTTCTTTGGACAGACGCAGCACCTCATATTTTTTATTTATATAAACAAGACATAAGATCCCGGATACGCCCTGTGAAATCACGGTCGCCCACGCTGCACCTGCAATTCCCATATGAAAGCCCACAATCAGCGCAAGATCCAGCACAATATTTAACAGTGACGAAAAAATCAAAAACATCAGCGGGCTTTTGCTGTCTCCAAGAGACCGGATAAATCCTGACAGTAAATTATACAGGTAAATAACCGGTATTCCTAAAAAGATTACAAAAATGTACTGGTATGCCCCCTGTATAATATCGGACGGCGTATTCATCCATAAGAGGATCTTTTTGCACAGCAGGCATACCCCCATCGTCATTACTGCCGCTATTATGACTGCAAGCCAGATTCCGTTCGCCACATATTTTCGCAGCGCATGATAATCCTTCGCGCCAAACTTCTGTGCAATCGGGATCGCAAAGCCGTTGCACACGCCCATGCAAAACCCTATTACCATAAAATTAATCGAACCTGTGGAGCCAACCGCCGCCAGTGCCTCTACCCCTAAAAACTTTCCGACAATAATCGTATCCATCATGCTGTAAAACTGCTGAAACAGCATCCCAAACATCAGCGGCACAAAAAACGCGAGAATTAATTTGATCGGCGATCCCTGTGTCATATCTTTACTTGCACTTTTTGTCATAATTCTCCTCTAAAATTTCTGTACAAATTCCGACACCATCTTCGCACAATGCGCTGCCGCCTGATCTTCAAACGTCGGATAGTCCATCTTTGCAGAGCCGTCTGCTTTATCTGAGATCGCGCGTACTACGACAAACGGTATCCCGTTGAGCATCGCAGCCTGCGCAATAGAAGCCCCTTCCATCTCCGCGCAATCACCGTGAAATTCATTTATTAAATGTTCTTTTACTTTATTATCAGAAATAAACTGGTCTCCGCTGACCACGCATCCTTTTACAACCGCTACCTCTGGATTGACACGTTTGCAGGCATCCATCACAGCGTCCGCCATTGCCGGATCTGCCGCAAACTCTCTGCTTTCAAATCCTGGTATCTTGCCAATCTGGTATCCCAGTGCCGTAACATTTACATCATGCTGAATCGCCTTTTCAGATACGAGGATATCCCCAATATCTAAATCTGCATTTAATGAACCCGCCACTCCTGTATTCAGCACATGCGTAATGCGAAACAGATCAGCAAGGATCTGTACGCACATCGCAGCGTTTACTTTGCCTATCCCGCACTGCACAACGACTGCCGCCTTTCCATGCAGCGTTCCTTCGAAAAAGTTCATCCCTGCTTTGGTTACTACCTGGTTTACCTTCATCTCCTCTTTTAAGGCGGATACTTCCGTCTCCATTGCTCCGATAATTCCTATCTTCATGGTAAAGTCTCCTCTCTGCTTTGTGTCTGTCTACTGTGGATAAACAAGCCGTGATGCATCGATCGAATAAAGCACCTCATCCAGATATTTCTTTGCAAGATAATTTGCCATCCCAAGATTCATATCCAGATAGTTGCCGCAGTCTTTTGGGCTTGCGCCAGGCACCTCGTCCTTAAAGTCCCTGATAAATTCATACATTGACGTCACCAGCCCGACAATATCCGCCGATTCATAATCGCCCGCTAACAGCAAATAAAAACCCGTTCTACAGCCCATCGGCCCAAAATACACCGTCTTATCCTGATACTGCGGATGATTGCGCAGATACGTAGCCGCCAGATGCTCGATCGTATGCATTTCCGCCGTATTCATAACCGGCTCTTCATTCGGCGACGTCATGCGCAGGTCAAATGTGGTAATTACACCGTCTCCTACATGATCCTTTCTGGATACATAGACACCAGGCTGCAACTTGTTATGGTCGATCGTAAAGCTTGCTATTTTTTCCATAATACTATATCCCCTTTCCAAATCGTAGGTCAGAATTTTTGCATGGTTATCATACATGGCTATCCTCTACACTATCGAAATCTGACACAAAAGTCAAGCAGGATTTTGCATTCAGACAGGATACGGACAAATTGCCTCTTTCATATGCCTGACATATGCCGCCACATGGGGAACACAGTCTTTTCCATACTGCCCGCACAGTGCGACGATTGCAGAGCCTACAATTACGCCGTCCGCTGTTTTGGCAATCTGCGCCGCCTGCTTTGGCGTCGAGATTCCAAATCCAACCGCACAAGGAAGATCCGTCTCTTCTTTTACTGCCTGTATCATCGCGGCAAGATCCGTAGTAATCTCACTGCGCATTCCAGTCACCCCAAGCGACGATACACAGTACAAAAATCCTTTTGCTTCTTTTGCAATCATGCGGATGCGTTGCTGCGAGGTCGGCGCAATCATGCAGATCCATGCCACGTCATACTGCCCGCAGGCCTGTGCAAACTCCCCTTTTTCTTCATATGGAACATCCGCCAGTATGATCCCGTCGACGCCAAGCTGCGCCGCCTTTTGCACAAACCGTTTTGTCCCATAGGAAAATACGACGTTTGCATAAGTCATAAATACAAGCGGAATCTGTGTATGCCTGCGAAGCTCCTCTACCATTTCAAAGATCTTATCTGTTGTAACACCCGCCTTGAGCGCACGTACATTCGCTTCCTGAATCACCGCGCCTTCCGCTGTCGGATCTGAAAAAGGAATGCCCAGCTCGATCAGGTCGGCGCCTGCTTCTTCCATCGCATAGACTAACTGCTTCGTGACCTCCAGCGAAGGATCGCCGCATGTAATAAACGGGATAAACGCTTTCCCATGTTCAAATGCATATATGATCTTATTCATAAACTTCCTCCCCTCTATAACGTGCGATCGCCGCACAATCTTTGTCTCCCCGCCCGGACAGATTGATGACTATAATCTCATCTTTCCTCATTGCCGGTGCTGTTTTAATCGCATATGCGACTGCATGTGCACTTTCGATTGCAGGGATAATGCCTTCGGTGCGTGATAAATACTCAAACGCTTCTACTGCTTCCTCATCTGTAACAGCCACATACTCCGCTCTTTTTGCATCATAGAGGCTTGCATGTTCCGGGCCAATCCCCGGATAATCCAGCCCCGCCGAAATCGAATACACTGGTGCAATCTGCCCGTACGCATCCTGGCAAAAATAAGACTTCATGCCGTGAAAAATACCAGCCTTGCCAGTCGCAATCGTTGCCGCAGTTTCCGCTGTGTGGACTCCCCGCCCGGCAGCTTCACAGCCGATCAGCCGTACGTCTGGCTCTTTGATAAAATCATAAAACGCGCCCATCGCGTTGGAACCGCCGCCGACACATGCCATCACAATATCCGGCAGCCTGCCTTCCTTCTCTATCATCTGGCTGCGGATTTCCCTGGAAATCACTGCCTGAAAGTCTCTTACAATAATCGGAAACGGATGAGGGCCCATTACAGAACCGATTAAATAATGCGTATCATCAATGCGCCTCGTCCATTCCCCGAGCGCCGCAGACACCGCATCCTTAAGCGTCCCCGTCCCCGTTGCTACCGGATGGACTTTTGCACCGAGCAGGCGCATACGGTATACGTTCAGCGCCTGTCTTTTCGTATCCTCTTCTCCCATAAAAACCTCGCATTCCATCCCCATCAGCGCCGCTACGGTTGCAGTCGCAACTCCATGCTGTCCTGCGCCTGTCTCCGCAATCAGCCTTGTTTTTCCCATCTTTTTCGCCAGCAGGCACTGCCCGATCACATTATTAATCTTATGGGAACCCGTATGGTTTAGATCCTCCCGCTTTAAGTAGATCTTTGCTCCGCCCAGATCCTGCGTCATATGCGCCGCATACGTAAGCCTGGACGGCCTGCCCGCAAAATCATGATATAATTGTTCCAGTTCCCGCTGAAAATCCGGGCTGTTTTTATAATGCTCATAAGCATGTTCCAGCTCGGTAACCGCATTCATAAGCGTCTCTGGAATATACTGCCCGCCGTATTCTCCAAACCTTCCGTTTTGATTTGACATTTTGATACTCCTCTCTAAAACTATCGCTCTGTTCCTGTCTGTGTACGGACTGCTTTTATGATCTGTGCTATCTTGACACGATCTTTTTTCCCATTTGTCTCAACGCCGCTCGACAAATCAACTGCATAGGCGCCTGTCTGAAAAGCATCCTTTAAATTCCCTATATGAATCCCGCCGGCTAAAAAATACGGTTTCCTGCATTCATCCGCCAGTCCCCAGTCAAACGTGCATCCGCCGCCCCCTGTTCCCTGATCCAGCAGCAAATAATCCGCGCTGCTTTCCTGCCAGCCTTGTATATCCGCGCGTGACCGTACAGAAACTGCCTTAATTACTGGCTTTCCCGTCTGTTCCCTAATCCATCGGATGTCCGCTTCTGTCTCCTGCCCATGAAGCTGCGCCAGATCAATCACGCCCTGTCCCAGCAAGTCTGCGGCGATTTCCTTTGCCTCGTTGACAAAAACGCCTACTGCCGCAATCTCATCACAAAGCTGCCGCCGCAGTGCCGCTGCCTGCTCATACGATAGATAGCGGCGGCTTTGCGGAGCAAATACAAATCCGATATAATCTGGCTGATATAGATTGACAGCAGCGATATCTTCCTGCCTTGTCAGCCCGCAGATTTTTATTTTTGCCATCCCAGTTCCTGTCCCTTCTGCCTCTTTTTAGATTCCGCCATGCCATTCCCGCACGCGCTCATCCATTCTGAAATGATCTGCGCCTTATCCGTGGCGCGCATCAGCGTTTCTCCGATTAATACGGCGTCTGCCCCGTTTTGATATAACTCCACAAGCTCCCGCGTTCCGCAAATCCCGCTCTCGGACACAAACAGATATTCTTTGGGCACCATCTCACGCAGCCGTATACTTGTTTCCAGATCTACCTGAAACGTCTTTAAATCCCGGTTGTTCACGCCGACCACCCTTGCACCGCACCGCAGGGCGCGCTGCACTTCCGCTTCTGTATGCGCTTCTACTAACGCGGACATGCCAAGGGAATGTGCCGTTATTATATATTCTTTTAATTCGCTGTCCGTCAGTATCGCACAAATAAGCAGGACCGCCGATGCCCCCAATACTTTCGCTTCATAGATCATATACGGATCGACGATAAAATCCTTACGCAGCACCGGAATCGATACCTGCGCTGCAATCTCCTGCAAAAAAATGTCCTGCCCTTGAAAAAAATACGGCTCTGTCAAACAGGAAATTGCAGCCGCCCCCGCCGCTTCGTAATCCAATGCAATCTGCACGTATGGAAAATCAGGCGCAATCACCCCTTTGGAAGGCGACGCCTTTTTCACCTCGCAGATCAGCGAGATCCCCTGCTGTCTTAACGCACATTCAAACGGATACCCTGTATGCGCTTCCATCGCTTCCGCCTGGGCACGTACTGTGTGAAGCGGCTTCTTTGCCTTGCGCGCAGCGATTCTTTCTTTTGTTTTTGCCGCTATTTCGTCTAATATTGTAGCTGTCCGCATTATGCTTTCCCTCCTGTGTCCGCTTTTGGGGTCTGATCAAGCGTCTGATTTGATAATTCTATAAACTGTTCCAACCGCCTTTTTGCCGCTCCGCTGTCGATCAGCCGTTCTGCAAGGCGCACACCTTCTGACAGGCTCGCTGCTTTTCCTGCGACATACAGCCCCGCGCCTGCATTCAGCACTGTCGCGTTCCGCTTTGGCCCTTTTTCTCCGTCTAACACAGCCCTCGTAATCTGTGCATTCTCTTTTGGCGTACCGCCCCGCAAATCAGATCTGTCGCATTTTTCAAAACCAAACTGCTCCGGTTCAATCACATACGAATAGAAGCTGCCGTTTCGCACCTCGCATACCACCGTGGGCGCACTCATAGAAATCTCATCCAGCACGTCTGTGCCGTATACGACCATCGCACTTTTCACGCCCAGGTTCGTCAACACTTTTGCTAACGGTTCTACAAGCGCTTCCTCATAGACGCCCATTACCTGCATACTCGCTCCCGCAGGATTTGTCAGCGGCCCCAGTATATTAAATACTGTGCGGATGCCCAGTTCTTTTCGTACCGGAGCGACATATTTCATCGCAAGATGATAGTTTTGCGCAAACAGAAAACAAATATTGATCTTATTTAACAATTCTGTGCTTTTTTCTGGCGGAATTGCAATATTTACCCCCAGTGCTTCCAATACATCCGCCGCTCCGCACCTGCTGGATGCCGCCCGGTTGCCGTGTTTTGCGACAGGTACGCCTCCTGCGGCTGTCACAAGCGCCGCGGTTGTGGAGATATTAAATGAATTGGAACGGTCTCCGCCCGTACCCACAATTTCCAGCACATCCTGATCATGCAGCAGGCGAATACAGTGCTCGCGCATTCCCTTTGCTGAGCCGGTAATCTCATCGATCGTCTCCCCTTTCATCGCAAGCGCTGTCAGATAAGCACTCATCTGAATCTGGCTGGTTTCCCCGCTCATGATCTCATGCATTACCGTCTTTGCCATATCGTAAGTCAAATTTTCTCTATTTCTCAGTGTCATAATTGCTTCCCGAATCATGTTGATTACCTCCTAATCATTCTGTGTTCTGTGTTCTGAAATGCTCCGCTGCCTTTAAAAAATTTTGTATCATTTGATACCCATCCGGTGTTAAGATCGATTCTGGATGAAATTGCAGGCCAAATACCGGATATTTATTGTGTTCTACTGCCATAACCTCTCCTTGAGCCGTCTGTGCCGTGACTTTCAGGCATCCAGGCAGGCATTCTTTTACCGCTGCAAGAGAATGGTATCTGGCTGCCGTAATTTCTTTCTTCATTCCACAAAACATCCTGCTGCCCGTATCCAGGCTGATCTGAGACGCTTTTCCATGCATCAGCTCCTTTGCGTAAGAAACAGTACCGCCAAACGCTTCGCAGATCACCTGATGTCCCAGGCACACGCCTAATATCGGTATACTGGCAGACAGGCGCTGCACTGCTTCAATACAAATACCCGCGCCATTAGGCTTCCCTGGCCCCGGAGATAAGAGCAGCGCTTGCGGCCCCATCTCCTTGATCTCTTCTACAGTCACTGCATCGTTACGTACCACTCTGATCATGGGGTTTTGCCTGCCAACCAGGTGATACAGGTTATAGGAAAAGCTGTCATAATTGTCTATTAATAAAATCATAAATCAATTCCTCCCTCCGCCTCTTGCAGCGCCTGCATCACTGCTTTTGCCTTATTTTCACATTCTGCAAACTCCATCTCCGGCACGCTGTCTGCCACAATGCCTGCACCTGAACGCACAAATACTTTTCCGTGTTTTGCATATGCGATCCGTATCGCAATGCAGGTATCCAGATTTCCAGTAAAGTCAATATATCCGATAGCGCCTCCATAGATGCCCCGTTTGGTTCTTTCCAGTTCATGAATAATCTCACATGCACGCAGCTTTGGCGCTCCAGAAAGCGTACCTGCCGGAAGCACCGCGTCTACCGCATCCAGCGCATCCTTTTCGTCCAGGATCTTTCCAGTTACCGTAGATCCGATATGCATAACATGTGAAAACCGTTCGATGCACATGTACTTTTCGACCTCCACAGATCCGATCCTGCTGATTTTGCTTAGGTCATTCCTGCCAAGATCTACAAGCATATTGTGCTCTGCCCGCTCCTTTTCGTCCGAAAGCAGGTTCTGCTCCAACGCCAAGTCTTCTTCCCGTGTGGAGCCCCTCTTTTTCGTACCTGCCAGCGGATACGTATGCAGCACGCCATTTTCCAGCCTGACAAGCGTCTCTGGCGACGCACCCGCAATCTCAAGCTCATCGCTGGAAAGATAAAACATATACGGCGACGGATTGGAAGAGCGCAGAATCCGATAGGTGTCAAACAGGCTGCCTTCTATATCCGCTTCAATCCGGTTTGACAATACTACCTGAAAGATATCACCTTCCCGAATGTACTGCTTCGCTCTTTCTACAATTCCGCAGTACTCTTTTTTACCAAACAAGTATCGAAAACTGCTTTTCAGCCTTAACGGCGGATTTTCTGCCAGCTCGCCGTGTATTAGCGTCTCCGCCATTTTCTTTAATGTTAATTCCGCTTTCCTGTATGAATCGCCGATATTATCCGTTCTTATATTTACAATTAATATCACCTTTTGCCTGTAGTGGTCAAACGCGGCCACTTTATCAAACAGCATCAGATCTGCGTCCTGAAACGCTTCTTCGTCCGGCGCGTCCATCACAAGAGAAGGCTCACTGTATTTTAAGTAATCATACGAAAAATACCCTACCAGTCCTCCGCAAAACGGCGGCATTTCTTCCATCCGCGGCGCCCGGTTTTCTTCCATAATCCTTCGAATCAACCTTCCCGGATGCTCCGTCTGCTCCGTAGTCACTGTACTGCCAGCGGTTATTTTTACCATTCCATTCCGGCAGGTAATCTCCATCGCCGGCTCGTAGCCCAAAAACGAATATCTGCCCCATCGTCTTTGTTTCTGCGCACTTTCCAGTAAAAAGCAGTGACTGCCTAGTTTCTTTAAGCGGCGCAACGCAAGCACCGGAGTCAGCGTATCTGCATACAATTCCATTTTTACGGGTATTCTGTTTCCTTTTGCTCCAAGCTCTTTTGCCTGGGCGAACGATGGATAGATCATAATTTTCCCTCCTGCCAAATTATCCAATGAAAGACTTTCATTTACAACAAAAAAACACCCAGTCCATGATAAATGTAGTAACTACATTATCAAGGACGGGTGTATGAATCGAAAATCCTATCCTGTCTGACAATCTTAGAAAAACAGAAAATCACACTTCTTCCCTCTTCCCCTAAAACGCCATCAGGCCAGGTACTGTTCATATTCATCCGCGGTGCCACCTTGCTTCACAGGAAACCCTGCGCACTTTGACGAGATACCATCATATCTCCGGCAACTAACGTATGCCCAACGTCGCAGAATACTAGGCAGCACGATCGCTGCTTTTGACTGCGCCCTCCGTGGTCCATTTAATAATCTGCGTTTGATCCGGCTCCCACCTGCCCGGACTCTCTGGACATGCACAACTATTTTTATCTCCACATCTTCGGTTTATACGGATATTCAATTTTCTTTTCAGTAATTAAAACACAGGTTTTTTGATTTGTCAATCCTTTTTTTCTTCTAAAACGGATAGCAGTTGTTCCTTATCCAGGCCGCTGATCGATATTCCATCCTCCGAAATAATGGAATCCGCAAGGTTTTGCTTGTCCTCCTGCATCTTTAAAATCCGCTCTTCGATCGTACCTTTCATAATCAGGCGCAGGACGATAACTTTATTATCCTGCCCGATCCGGTAGGCACGGTCGGTCGCCTGATTCTGCGCAGCCAGGTTCCACCACGGGTCATAATGGATGACCATATCCGCCGCGGTCAGGTTCAGCCCTGTCCCGCCTGCTTTCAGCGAGATTAAAAATACGTCTGCTTCTCCTGCCTGGAATGCGGCTACCAGACGGCGGCGCTCTTCCTTGCTCGTTTTGCCCGTCAGCAAAAACGCACGCAGCCCATGTTCGCCAAACTTGGCAGACAAATGCTCCAGCATAGAAGAAAACTGTGAAAACAGCAGTACCTTATGCCCGCCGCTGACTGCATTTTCCACTACCTCCATGCAGGTTTTCGTCTTTGCAGATTCGCCTTCGTAGTTTTCATAGACTAACAAAGGATCGCAGCAGATCTGGCGCAAAGCCGTCAATTCTGCCAGTATAAAGAGCTTTTGTGTCTTAAATTCCTCCTCGGTCTGCTTTGCCAGCGTCATAAGAAGCTGTTTTTCACGTGCCAGATATAAGCTGCTCTGCTCGCCCTCCATCCTGGCATATACGACCTCTTCTACCTTATCTGGCAGTTCTTTTAATACATCTTTTTTCAGGCGGCGCAAAATAAACGGGCGTACAAACCGTGACAGGCGGATCCTTGCCGCTTCATCCCTGCTCTCTGCAATCGGCACTTCCAGTTCTTCTTTAAAGCGTTTGTAGCTGAACAGATAGCCTGGCATTAAAAATTCAAAAATGCTCCACAATTCGCTCAGGCGGTTTTCAATCGGTGTTCCAGTCAGGGCAAAGCGGCAGGTACAAGAAATCGCCTTGACCGCTTTTGCCGCCTGTGTCGAAGCATTTTTGATATACTGCGCTTCGTCTATAATCATATAGTCAAAATGCATGTTTTCATAAGAATCTATATCACGTTTTAACAAATCATAAGAAGTAATCAATATATCGTACTGCCCGCTTGACGCAATCTGCCCCTGTCTGACATGCACCGTGCCTGCGACGGCCGCGGTCTTTGCGTCAGGATAAAACCGCCTGCATTCCTCTTCCCAGTTATAAATCAAAGACGCCGGACAGACGACAAGCGCCTTTGCCTCCGGCTCCGCAGCTAAAAACGTCAGCACCTGAAGCGTCTTTCCAAGTCCCATATCGTCTGCCAAAATACCGCCGAAGCCAAACTTTGCAAGCGAACTGAGCCACTGAAAGCCAATCTCCTGATACGGGCGCAGCACCGCGTGGATCTTGTCGGGCACTTCTCTGTCTCCGTCTTCCATCGAACGCATCTCCCGAATTACCGTCTTAAACTTTTTATCTCGCTCCAGCCTTATGTAGTCCGCGTTATCTTTCATTAATGAATCCAGATATAAGGATCTGTACAGCGGTACCTGCGCTTTGCGCTCTTTCAGCTCTTCTTTTGTCAAATGCAGCCCTTCGTTTAATTCTTCCAATACCGCCAGTGAATTTTCATCCATACGCAGAAATTCACCTGTTTTCAGCTTATGGTATTTCTTTTTCTTTTTATAATCCGCCAGGATATCCATGACCTCCTGCGCGCTCATGCCTTCGATATTCCAGGATACATCCAGCAGATTGCCTTTGATTACGATTCCTGCCGTCACCATCGGCATCGGGACTACCCGCATATTTTTAAACCGGTCTGTCGCAAATATCTCTGAGACTGTTTCTAGCTGCGGCAGCCCGACTTCCAAAAATCCGAGCATCAAGTCCTCTTCTTTGCTGTAATACGTCTGCTGGTCAGACGCTACCTCAAAATATCCTTCCAGGATACTGCGCACTTCATATTCGCGGCGGATGTCACGTATTGCCTCTTCCTTCGCAGGAATTTTTGCCACGTCAAATTCCCGCTCTCCATACAGTACTTTTGCCTTACATTCAATATGGCTGCCAACCTTATCCAGATAACTGCGAAAGACTGCCTCTTCCGCTTCGTATGCTGCAAAATCCACTTTTTCAATCCGAATATCCAGTACATCCGCAGCCATCGGCAGCACGTTTTTGGCAAACGCGCTAAAATCCTCCTCGCTCAAATAAAAGGTCGGATCGGTCAGTTCTTCATAATAAGCCCTGTATCTTCCGTAATAGCTGTTTTTCTTAAGATGTTCCCGCTGCTGCACCATCAGTTTTAAAAACCCTTTGACCTGCTCGTAATACTCTTTTGTGCAGATATAAAAGCACTGCCTCCATAACAGATACCACTGTCTGCCTCCTTCTGTCAAAAACACGGATTCCATATCCACTCTGGCGCCATTTTTTCCGTCTCCAATGATTTTTAACGGAAGCTTCGGATTTTTGCGCATTACAAAAACTTTTGATTCCTGATTTAATAACTGGTCATCTACTTGCAGCTCTTTTCCCTCGTACATCTCCATCAAACGATCCAGCAGTGGCGGAGACAGTGTCACCGATCTGCGCTGCTGTGTACTGCTGTATCCCCAGTTTTGGTAGCGGTAAGAAAATTCATTTTCGTTATCCATCTCTAACAATAAGTTTACAATCCCTGTGGATTCTCTTGCAAAAGCACTCTGGCTGTGTGTAAAAGCCAGTTTTTTCCCATACGAGACATACCGCATCTGCTTAATATTATCTACCAGCTCTCCAATATCCTTAACAACATAAAGCTGCGTTGTCCCGATCTTTAAATCCAAAGATTCCCTGTCCGCCTCTAAATGCAGCGTCGGCACCAGCCTGACGTCCCCGTTTCCATACTGCTGGCAAAACTGATTGCGGTCTTGCAGCACATAATAGTCCAACAGCTTTTTCAATTCCGCATCACTTTGCCTTGTATGTTTTACCAGGGTCAGGGGCTGTCCATAAGTAAGCGCGTTTCCCTCATAGCTGTTTTCATCGATTTCGTCAAATTGCTCAAACTCTCCGCCGTCCGCCTGGTAGTTATATTCCATCAGCATCGCTACGATATGCTTACACATACCGGGATATTTTGCACATGCCGCACAATCACACGTATAGTCCTTAATCAGCTCTCCCTGAAAAAAAAACGCAACGCTTGCCTGCGCATAATACGTACTGCCCGTACTTCCCCTGACTTTCGCAGCGATCTCATACGTCTTTTGTCCTCGAAAGGCAATCTCAATCCGTCCCACACGCTCATCCATAAATAAATTATTTCCACGCTCATATACGGCAGCGTTCGTAGCTTTTTCTTTAATTAAACTTGGATTTATTATTTTCATATATTTTATCTCCCTGCTGGTTTCAGCATCCGGCAAATACCGGAGCTTCCTCTGTACAGACACAAAGCACATCTGCGTTTTCTATATTTTAACACGAATCGCTCCAAAACACACTCCTATTTCTGCAATTTACACCCATCTTTTTTTCTTAAAAAACGCAAGCAGCAGAACACATACGATCACACTGGCGCCAATAAACACCGGATACGCATAGTTCCACCGCAGCTCCGGCATATGGGCAAAATTCATCCCATACCAGCCAACCATCAAAGTCAGCGGCTGAAATACCGTCGTAATAACCGTAAACAGGCGCATCAAGTTATTTTGCTCAATATCGATCTGAGACTGGTATGCCTCGCGCATCTGGGTAACATAGTCACGCAGGTTCAGCACATTCTGCAAATACCGCGTCGTCCGGTTTGCCAAAATCGTAAAATGCTGAATACCGTCTGCGGACAGCATTTTATTTTCATTTAAGAGCAGGCTGTCCATAATCGTATCCAACTGTTCATAATAACGCTTGAGCCGAAGCAGCTCTTTGCGGTATGCGATAATCTTACGGATATAGTCGTTCTGAAACCGCACCATCGCCGCCATTTCCGCATCCGCAATCTCGCATTCCAGATCCTCCAGGTTATCCATATCATTTTTAAGCAGATTATGAAAAAAACTCCAGAGCGCGCACTCATTGGTCGCTTCCTTCTGAAACAGGCTGCTCACACGCGCGTACCCCCGCTGCCCTTCGCAAAACAAAAGCAGATCTTCATGATCCATATAAATAACGACCTGGTTTGCCGCCAGTCTGACCTGCCTGATATCATACATCGGAAATACAAATAAAGTATATCTGGAATAACATTCAAACGTCTCCGTCCTATCGTCGCGGATACCCCTGACTACTTTTGGATTCATATATTCTGCATATTGCTCGGCTTCTTCTATATATAATACTTTTTGCATAAAAACAGCCTTTCCCTTTTAAAAATTTATTTTGAATATAATCTCTTAGCATTCCCTGTCTGATGCTGCTTTATACATGATTTTCATACTATTTCATAAAAAATTCTAGTACACCGTTATTTCTGCAATGCTGTACTAGAGTGAACTAATTTGGATTGCTTTGGTAAATTTTTACAGGAAGGGACGCCAGGAGAGAGGAGGGGTACACTCTCCCGGCTGTTCTTCGCAAGTGCTGCCCAAACAAGCCCGATATGGTTTGGTAGCTGTAGTACTAGAGCGAACTTTATCTGATTTGCGTTTCCAAGGGAATTATTTTGGACGGGTTTTCCATGTAGAATAACCTAGTACAGCGTTGCAGAAATAACAGTGAATACAGTGCACGTTATTTTTGGCAGCGCAAGGCGGAGGAGGGAGGCGATGCCGGGTGCATCGTTGACTGACGACAACGCGGTGATGGCAGAAACAGCGGGCGCTGTATTCACTGTTATTTCTGCAATGCTGTACTAGAATCTGTTATATCATATGGTTGATTTTGTTCATAG